>Ga0116223_10000241_pt1 | contig 71821 bp, 59 predicted proteins | sample Sb_taG_3_FD_90092 | JGI IMG/M metagenome (GOLD analysis project Ga0116223, IMG submission 90092) | Peat soil microbial communities from Weissenstadt, Germany - Sb_50d_a_PC metaG | ecosystem: Environmental > Terrestrial > Soil > Wetlands > Peat | place: Germany: Weissenstadt | collected 2010-09-21 | reverse complement strand
TTCGGATAACCCGATCTATCTCAGCACGCGTTCACGCATTTTGAGTCAGACAAATCCCTATTTCTTTAAGGGAACTGCCGCAGAGGGTATCGGCGGTCCGCACGTCGGACTGGATATGATTTGGCCAATGTCTATCATCATGCGGGCTCTAACCAGTTCTGATGTGAGCGAGAAACTGCAATGCCTGCGCTGGATCAAGAACACGCATGCTGGCACGGGCTTCATTCACGAGGCTTTTCACAAGGACAACCCGGCACAGTTCACCCGACCGTGGTTTGCATGGGCAAACTCGCTATTCGGCGAACTCGTCGTGAGATTGAGTCAAGAACATCCGCAGTTGCTCAACGCTAACTAGCTGTCCGGAGATTTTTGGCATTGAGAGTAATTGCTGTCGTTCGGATGTGCTCCACCGCGTTCGGAAACATTGTGTCAGGCGTCCTTTACGCCCGTCCTTGCGAAACACTCCAAGTCGTTCTCGCTCATCGACTGCATCTCGGAGGGCGTTGACCGAATGCAGCTAAACTTCGAACCCATGCGTAAGCAGGTGGAAGCCTGGCAGAGGAGTGAGTTAGCGGACGTCACCGCCAAAGTGGTCATCTACGAGGCGTTTGTGGAGCGCCGAAAACACCTTTCCCGAAACGTGCACGACCTCTACTTCGAGCCGAAGTACGAGGAATTCCAGCCGAGGACAATCTGGAGTCTGTCGAACGCATTTTACGTCGGCATTCAAAGAACTGGATCCCACCCCTCAATTCAAGGCGACAGCGAAACTGGGCGAATTCCTGGAGGGCCGGTTCTCACAATCGTTTTAGCTCGCTGGGCGGTAACCCGGCGCCCGCCCGCTCCTTAGCAGCGAGCGTTTGTGCAGAAAACCAACGCTTCTCCCAGGTGAATTCACAGAAACCTGATGATATGTACTAGTCTCTTCGGAACAATGGCGCGGTCGTACGTCCCCATAGAAGAAATGTCATACAACATCGACACCAGCCTTTTCAGAGTGGCTTCTTCGAGCCCAAGACTTATTTTGGCTTGCTGGATCCTTGCGCTGCGGATGGACCGGGATCGGAAATGACAAACATTGTCCTTCGGTGTTCGGTTTCATCGTGTTCTAGCCGGGTTGCGATCTGCAGTTGCTCTTCGGACTCCTGCTTGTGCCCCGTGCGGGCAAACGCGAGGCCAAGATAATAGTGAGCCTCCCGCATATTACTGTCATTGACAATAGCCTGCTGCAGCAGAAGTATCGCTTCGGTGTACGCCTTCTGCTCAAAGGCGACTTTTCCCAGCGCGGTTAAGGAGGGTGCATGTGCCGGCTCTCGGTCAAGCACCTGGCGAAAGTGCCTGGAGGCCTCTTCAAGATTTCTTGATTCAAGTTCCAGTAAGCCGAGCCGGTAGTAAGACTCGGTTTGTGCGGGACCAAGCTCGATGGAGCGCTCAAACTCCGCTCTCGCCTCTTCGGAACGCTCAAGGGCGGCTAGGGTCATCCCGAGTGCACAGTAACCCGACGGATCGTCGGTACGCATTTTGATGTACTCGGCAAACTGCTGGTGTGCGTCCTCAAATTTCGAGAGTTCCATAAACGCGCGCCCAAGATTATAGAACGCTAGAGAGTCATTCTTGCGGAGCTGCAATGTTTTCTGAAAGGCCTCAACTGCATCCTGCTGCAACGACAAGCGGAGGGCTAGCATGCCAAATTCGAATTGCACATCCGCATTGTCAGGCGCATATCCTCGAGCTTCATTGAGCAGCGCCAAAGCTTTTCCCATGTCACCGGCGTCAACTGACGCTTGGCTCTGATCCTGCAGAATGTGCACCAACGCGCCGGCGGCATCGGTTCGAGTAGGATCCATGCGCACGGCCTCTCGCAATTGCGGAACGGCTTCCTGTGGACGCCCCATCTGAAGATACAAGAGCCCGAGATGCGCTCGTCCGGGGGCGAAGTTGGGATTGTTCTGAACCACTCTGCTGAAGAGTTCTTCCGCTTGAGGCTCACGATGTTGGAGGATTCGTATTATGCCTAACAGATCGAGAGCGTGAAACTCGTCGGGCGTCGAGCGGAGCACCGATTGCAACTCACTTTCAGCCTGTACCATCTTGCCGGCGGAAATAGCTTGAGCGGCATCCTGCAAGCGCGACTTCTGGGAGCCGGGCCGGGGTACCTGCGCTGCAGAGATTGGGCTCGCTGCGAGCAAGAAGATCACGACGCATAAAAACTGGTTTGCCATGACCGTGCAGTAACGAACCTAGCGCTATTTTACCGGCTCGGTGATAGTCAAGATTCTGTCCGGTTTCCGATTGGACAATACCTGACGAATGCCGCTGGGCCAACGGATCTCGATCTGACGAATAGTATCCGCACTCCCCAACCCAAAATGCAGTCGTTTGTCACCGGACGACTGATAGCTGCTGCTCGTGGTGACGGTGGCAAACTGATCTCCTTCCGATGTGCCGACCTTCACTTCGGCGCCGATCGCGTCGCGATTGCTCTTCACTCCCACCAGATTGAGAATGACCCAGTGGTTTGAAGTTTTAGTCTGGTTTAGAAGGACATATGCGGGGCCGTCATTCGATGTGACCACTGCATCTAATTTTCCGTCATTGTTAAGATCCCCAATCGCTAGCCCGCGGGCTGCCCATTCTTCGCGAAAGACCTCGCCCGAGGCTGCGGATACATCCACAAATCTCCTCCCCAGGTCGTTGCGCAACAGCAGGGGAGATTCGCGATAGCGCAAATTCGGCTCAGTGATCTGGATCGTATCCATCACATGAGATTGCACGATGAACAAGTCCTTCCAACCGTCATTGTCATAATCCATGAAGCGTACGCCCCAGCCGGAGTGCAGCAGTGAAACGCCCGCCAAACCGGCGACGGGCGTGGAATAGTCGAAAGTGCCGTCTTTAAGATTGGCATACAGGGCGAACCTTTGGTGGGCCAGATCGGTGATGATGATGTCCGGCCAGCCATCGTTGTTGTAATCCGCAAAGTCGGCTCCCATTCCGGAAAAGCTATTTCCGCTGCCGTCCAGTCCTGCGCCTGAAGCTAGGCCGACTTCCTCAAACGTTCCATCTCCATGATTGTGAAACAGGTATTCCTGCATGGCATCGTTAGCGACCAGAATGTCGATCCAGCCGTCGCGGTCGTAGTCTGCGATGGCCAGCCCCAATCCCTTGCCCGGCTTGTCAATGCCAGCCCGGTGGGATACTTCGACAAATTTCCCATTCCCCTCGTTATGAAACAGCAAGACCGACTCCGGTTTGAACAGATCGGGATGGCAATAAGAACGGAATCTCGTCTTTTCATTTCCACAGAAAATGTCATCAAAGTCCCACTGCATGTAGCGTGCAACGACAAGGTCCAGGCGGCCATCATTGTCGTAGTCGACCCAGGCCGCGCTGGTCATCCATCCCGAACCTCCGACACCCGCGATGGCGGTCACATCCGTGAATGTGCCATCCCCATTGTTGTGATAAAGCGTGCCGTGCTCGTATCCAGCCACATAAAGGTCTTCAAAACCATCATTGTCATAGTCGCCAACCGCAACGCCAGTGGAGTACCCGAATCCGGCGAGGCCCGCTTTCTCCGTGACATCTTCGAACGTGCCGTCGGGTTTCTGATGGTAGAGCCGGTTCCAGTTCTTAGGACCGTCTTTTCTCGGAATCGTTCCTTTGGGGGTCGGATCATCCAGACGCGCGCCATTGGCGAAAAAGATGTCAAGGCGGCCATCATTGTCGTAATCGAACAATGCGACCCCTGACCCCATGGTTTCCAGAAGATACTTCTTTGAGGTTGGAGAAGCTTGCTGGCGGAAGGTGATTCCCAGTTGCTTAGTGGCATCGACGAAATAGCCAGGGGCAGAACTCTGCCCCTGCAGTGCCGAAACTCCCTCAACAGCCACTGCAAGCGCAGAGACTACTATGAGAGCTGCGCGAGTTCTCATGCCTGACGCTCTGTAAGGCCTATTCATGCAAGCAGTGCGGCGCCCCAACTGTATCAGCATGGCGCCTGAATGCTGGTCAGAGACGGTGGTGCTCCCCGCTTACTTCGCCGACGATTTCCTCGTGGTTGTCCTCTCGCCGCTGAAGATGCATCGGAACTATTTCACCGGGCCTAGGTTGTGTTTCGCCAGGAATTGAAAGATCGCCGCGTAGGCTTTCTCATTGTCCTCATCCGAGAACTGACCGTGACCGCCGCCTTTTACCGTGAATAGCTGATTGGGAACGCCGGCTTTGTCCAGCGCCTGTTGCAATCGCACCGCGTGACTGTACGGAACCACATCATCACCGTCGCCGTGAATTGTAATAATTGGAGGGACATCACTGCGGACATACATAAGCGGCGAAACCCGCCGCGCAACTTCCTCCTTGTTCGTCGCGCTTCCCAGCCAGGCGACCGCATAGGTCCTGCGATCATTCCCAGCGAGTAAGTCGGCCACTTCCGTGATCCCATACCAGTTCACGATGGCCGCGATCCGGGGCTCGGCCTCTCCCTTGTCTCCCGGACAATTGGTATCCAGGCCATCGCTCTCTTTGAGCATCCCAGTCATGAGCGAAAGGCGGCCCCCGGCGGAGTGCCCCGTAACCACGAGGCGCGAGGGATCGATGTGATATTCCTTTGCGTTGCGCACGATCCAACGCAAAGCACACCGGCAATCTTCCACCGCTCCAGGAGCTTTCGAGGCGCCGGCCATGCGATATTCCACGTTGACCGCGGCCCAGCCCAGCTTCAGATAGGGCAGCGTCTCCAGGACCGCACCCGCTTTGTCCCCAAAAAACCACCCGCCACCATGAATGTAGATGACGGCAGGAACCGGCGCGGTCACGTTATGGGGATAAATCACGTCCAGTTTGTCTTCATGGCCGTTTTCGACCCCGTAAACCACGTCCGGTCGGATCCAATAGTCATTGCCAACGTCGACGGCAAAGGTCGGAGACTCCTGCGCGCACTCGAAAGGCTTCACTGAAACGATGGCGACCAGCAGCAGCAAGAGCTTGAATTTCATTTCACAGGCTCCACTCGTGGGCGAACTGCAAACTCATATCAATGTCGCGCTTCAAGGCTCGAACTGAGGCCACAAGTGACTGAACCTTGCCGGATCGGATACCCACTGAATGGTGTCGGGACCGCAATGCAGACATTCGTAGATGGGGATTCCGGAGGAAAAGCCGAGTTCCGGATAGGCTCTCGCTTTCCGCGGTTGCAGTTTCGAAACCGAGTAGTTTGGATTGGGTTCCCACCTGATCTCGCCGTTCGTGTCAATCAAAGGAAACCAAGCGAGCCCGTGGTGCGCACGCACCTGGGTGTAATCGAAGCCATATTGACGGTCGCACCACGCGCCAAAGATCAACTTGGAGTTCAGGTTTGCATTCAATACAAAATGCGCCCAGCCGGGTGGGACGACTACTTGGTCGCCCGGGCCGGCCTCGACCGCGATGCAGCGGCCGGGATCGTCGCCGGACTTCTCCTGTCCGTAGACGATGGCACGGCCTTCCCAGATTTCGAACAACTCGGGCGCTCGCCATCCGGAATGAGGTGAGATTGCATGAACGTGGCCTTGGCTTCGCACCGGTTCATCGCCAAGCCTTCCCCCGGCGTACATGACGACTCCAAACAGCAGCATCCGTTTCTTAAGCTCATCTAGGTCATCAATGCGTCCGACATCCATCGCAATCGCATAGACTGCATCGGGTCCGGCGCAATTCGGATCTCGGAGACTGCCTCGAATGTCGTCGAGCCTGCGATATTCCGGTCTCGGTCCAAACAATCCGTCTCCGTAGAGGAAATCCATACTGCTCGTGTCGAAACGTATTTGGAGGCCAGGATTGAACCCGAGCCTACCGGACGATATTCGAGGCTCTGGGGAGGTCACTTTTCGCTCCCCACAAGCGACGCCTTCCCGTTGACATTCAGAAGCCGCGCGCTAAAACCGAGTCGGCGGACCGCATCGTAATCGTGGCCCGCGTCGCTCGGCCAACAGGCGACAAGTCGCAGCGTTACCTTGCCGCTATTGGCAACCCGGTGCGCCACCTTGGGCGGGACGAAATGCAAGCTTCCGGGTGACATAGGCTCCATCCACGTCCTTCGAGTCTCATCCATCAGAAGAAGGACGCCTTCGCCATCGATCGTGCTGTAGAACTCGGTTCGGTCGCGCTTCAGGTGAAAGTGCCCGTGCGTCATGAAGTATTCAGAGTCTACCTGACCAGGCTCTATCACCGTGGTCCCCCAGAACTGCGCTCCCTCCGTACCCTCTGGAACTGGACACCAAGCCTGCACTCGATACACCACAGTGTCCTCGCCCATCGCTCGCCGAGCGTCTTCGTTTCGAAAGATATTCTCCAGTTGACCGAGTGTCTTCACGGTCTCGCGGACATCCGCGTTGGGCAAGAGTAGCCCTTTCTTCCAATCCATTCTCATGATGCGCTAGAACTCCAGGGTCGTGGTTGATTCCCTTTTCTCATCTCTGGTGCCTACGTCGTTGGCAGTGACTGCTGTACAACCACCGGGCGGTAAAGGCTCATATTGTTGGTGACATCGCTCGGCGCGGTCGAGTTGCAGGCGTAGGTGAAGACGAGCTGGCCCGCCGACTCAAGTTCAGTGTGCTCCTTAGCCGCGTAGCAGAAAACGTTGGAAGTGTAGTTTGGATTGCCGGGCTGCATTTCCGGGTACGAATAGAGACTTTCCGATTGGCCCCAGGAACTCGTCATCGAGGAGGAAATCGCGTAGTGCGCCTTGTTGTCCAGCCCAAGGGGATAGACCGCGATCCACTGATTCGTGGAACTGTGGTATCGGACCGTCATCTCAGTCGCGCCGGGATTAATAACCGCCGCATTGTCGCTGGGCAATACCGTATCGGTGTCTAGCCAACTGCTCCACGTTAAGTTCGTGGTGAGGTATTCCCAACTCGCACTTCCGGGCCTCGCGGCAGCGTTCAACTGAGTAAGAGGTAATCGAAGCAAAGCCATATAGGGTGGTGTGGATGAACTACTAGCCGGTACGACAGTGAAGAAGTACGCGTAGTTCGCGCCCTGTGGATTCGATGGATCTGGATTTCCATTCGGGCCCTGACCTACAACAATCGAAGCGCCCGGCACAGCACTCCCTCCCGTGTTCAGTGTCTGGTAGGTAAGAGTCCACTGGCTTGGAGAAGCCGTGTAGTTGCTGATGCTCGCCAGTTGGGCGCCGCTGTAAGCGAATCCGAACGCGCCGCCGCTTCCAGTGGAGTGCATCTGCATCAGCGCGAGATAGAGCGTTCCGTTGTAAACAAAGCCGTCCATTGGCCAGAACCAGTCGGTACTCGATCCCGGAACAGAAAATACTGGCGCTTGACTGGCGGTGTTCATCCCTGTCCAGTAGTACTGATACGAACAGCTTTGACTGGCGCAGGTGGAAATCGCGATGGAATTGTGGATGAAGCCGTTCGACTGCGTACGACTGGTTGCCGTCGCCGCACCCACGAATGTATCCGCGAAGATCCAGAGACTCGTTCCATTCCCCAGAGGTACCGAGTACGCCGCATCAGCTCCCAGCCAACCTTGCTGGCAGGGAAAATACGCTGCCGAAGCGCACTCGGCACTCGGAGGTGGCGGGGGCACAGAACTCGTATGTGAACCTCCGCAGGAGAGCAAAATGCCAGAGAGTAGAAAGTGGCTCAGAACAACGGCTACTTGCCCTGTCTTCATCTTTAATCCCCTGGTCCACTTCCCAAGCGTCCCGTTGGTTGAGGCAAGATCACATCTCGCGCCCGGCCCTTTCGAGGACCTCGCCACGGCGACAGCGGTTGACCAACTGCCGCCAGTGCGGGGTCCAAGCAGATCAGAATATGACCTTCAGCGAGAACTGCTCCTGCCGCGCGGTTCCCGTACCAACCAGACTTGAGTTCTGGCCGGCGATGGTCTGGCCAATGCGACCGAAATTGGTGTTGGGAGTACAGCTAGCCGGCGAGGTAGCCGTGGCTGCGGCAACTGATGTGCAAATGCCGTTGCCCGGATTCCCGAAATTTGGATGATTCAAGATGTTGAAAAAGTCCGCTCGAAACTGCACGGTAAATTTTTCTCCCACTGGAAAGTTCTTCATTGCAGAAAGATCCCACTGGAAGAATCCCGGAGCTCGAAGGCTGTTGCGCCCCACGTCTCCCAGCCCTTGGCCGGGAGTTCCATCAAATGATGGGTTAGGCGCAAACGCCGCTAGGTTGTATATGGAATTCGGCCACGAGGTGTTGGAAAGCCGCACTGGCTGTCCCGTGTAGTCAGGTCGCACTGTGAGACCAAAGAATCCGGGCACCAGTTGCACATTCACCGGCCCTCCGGAACGCGCCTGGACGATGCCCGACGCCTGCCATCCACCAAGCACGCCACGCATCAGCGCATTCGACCCTTTTAGATCTGGCAGACTGTAAACTACGCTGCCGGTAGCGTTGTGCCGGATGTCCCAGTCGCCGTTACCGCGGTCGACGTTGGGATTGGTTGGGTTCGAAAAGGCGTTGAATACATTCACCATGTCATCAATTTCGTGCGACCAGGTGTAGTTGGCTTCGAAATTGAGCCGGCCAGTACTGTGGCGCACCTGCACCTGGAGTGCGTGGTAACTCGAGTTGAGTTCGTCCGCATTCAGGTTCTCGTTCGCGAAATTGGCAAATGGCCGACCGGACTGAGTGAGAACATTGGCGGCATTTAGATTAATGGCGGAGAAGTCTACTCCCGCCTGCATGTGGTGATCCTCATTGCCTGTGTAATTCACCGTCAGGACGGTCTTGGGCGCCACTTCTTGCTGTATGCCAAACAACCAGTTGGTCGAGTAGGGATCTTTGGGGTTCTGAGGAAATATGCTTACATTCTGCGTGCCGGCGGGCAGCGGCGGATTGGGCTCTGGATATACGATTGGAGCCTGGAAAACATTAACGTTATAGCTCTCGTATGCTGGAACGTTGCTGATCAGTCCGAATCCAAAGTGCATCGGGTTATAGAACATTCCTGCATACGCGTGGATAACTGTCTTTCCCGTGCCAAACGGGTCATAGGACAGGCCCACGCGGGGTGCAAAATCTTTTCCCGGCGCGTTATAGGGAGCTTGGCTGGAAGGAAGAAATGACTGCGTCGCGAAATCAAAGTTCTGTTGCCGATTTTGTCCCTCGCGCCACACTGTGTTGTAGTCGTACCGCAGGCCGAGGTTGAGCGTAAGTTTGCGGTTCACCCTCCAATCGTCCTGCACATAAAAATCCCAGTTTGAATCACGTACGCCCACGAATCCCGGGAAGCCGATCTTCTGCAGGACAAAGGGGCGGTCATTCTCCAGATCTGAAAAGCTTCCGAAATCAAAAAACTGCGTCGGGCGAAGCCACTCGTTCAGCCGGTTGGCGCGAATTTGCGTACCAAAGCGCAGCGAGTGTCGTCCTGCCTCCTTGATCACGTTGTCGAACACTTCAAATACCGTGAACGGAGTGATCTGATTGAAAGTATTCGGTCCCGGAAGCGCTCCTAGGTTGGTAAAGAATCCGGAAAATCCCGTAAGGGGCGTGGGAGTGTTCGAGTTCGTATCGGAATAGAAGCGGTTTACGGCCACACTAAACTCGTTGAGCAACGTCGGAGTGAAGGTATGGGTCTCGTCGACCTTTCCAAGCTGTGTCCGCAAATATAAGGGCGTTACCTGACCCTGATTTAGACCAATGGTTTGGTTCGTTAGTGAATCGTCGATGTTGTAGCGAAAGAACAAGCGATCTCTGTCTGAAATGTTGTAGTCGATTCTGACCGACCCGCTATCCTCGCGCAGAGTCGTGGGCAGAGCGGCGGGATCATAGACGAGTTGATTGTTAAACCCCGGAACAATCGAGCAGGTTTGCGGATTCGGCGGGTTCCCTGTGCAGCCGGGCGGCAAGGGTGCCATCTGGGCCAAGACTGGCTGCATTGCGGCTACGAATTGCGATCGGACAACCTCGCTGGGTATCTCGTACAGGGAGTTGATGGCCGTGGTGCGCTGACGAATCCCCTCGTAATTCGCGAAGAAGAAGAGCTTGTCCCTAATGATGGGCCCGCCGATATTGCCTCCAAACTGGTTCATCCTTAAAGGCACTTTCGGATTTGCGAGCGTGCTGGCGAAGTAATCGTTAGCGTCCAGAGCATCATTACGGAGAAATTCGAATACCGTTCCATGGTACCGATTGGTTCCGGGCTTGGTGATGATGTTCATCTGAGGGCCCAGCGAGTGGCCAACTTCGGCGCTGTAGCCGCTGTTCGCGAAATCAATCTCCTGGATGCTGTCTACGCTCGCGTGCTGGAGCCGGGACTGTTCGTTGCCCTCCGTTTCGTCAAAGCCGTTGACGTCGCCACGCCCGGCATTCTGGCCGTCGAGGGTGACGTTCAGTCCCGTGAAGAAGTTTTCTTGCCCGTTGACGCTTCCCTGGAAGAACCCTGTCGAATTTACTGATCCCGGGGCAATCTCCAGAAAATCCATCACATCTCTGCCATTGATGGGAAGGTTGCCGATCTGCGTGGAGTTCAGTGTGGTTCCTGCTGTACTCGAGCCTGTATCCACCGCCGTGGTCGTGCCGGTGATCTCAACCGTTTCCTTTATCGCTTCAACGGTCAGTGCCAGACTAACGTGAACCGTCGCTCCGACGTTCAGCACGATGGTTTGGCTCTTCGCCTCTGCGAAATTGCTCGCGGTCGCTGAAAGGACATAATTTCCGGAAGGCAGCGCGGAGGCAATGAAATCTCCCCCGCTATCGGTCTGCAGAGTTTTCTTGAATGATGTGCCGACATTCGTGATGGTGACGGTGGCGTGAGGAATAACTGCGCCCGATGCGTCCGTGACCAGACCGGCAATCGTGCCCGTATCGAATTGAGCATTAGCCAGTGCCGAGCCCAACACTACGAGGCTGACCGCCGTAATCAAGCGCCGCAACATTGCGGCTAGAGACCGAAGACTGATCATTTCTCGCCTCTTTCTGTTCGGAGCATCAAGCCATGAACTCTCTGCTCGCAACCTGGAACAAACGGATCGTAGTCCTGCTCTTTGCCCATAGTCAACCATTTTTTCTTGTGTTTATTCATAAAACGAACATTACTACTTACGTTTTAGATGTAAACACAACACAGCAGCAGGGTTCTCGGCCCGTTGCGGAGTCATAATCGCTCGCAACTTATTGTCAATTAATCACTTAGGTGGATGGTGGTGCGGGAAGGGCGAGTCTCAGGTCGACTTCGGGATCGGAACTTCGCATTGGCGCCAGAACGCGGTCCACTGCCGCGCATGAGGATCGACTGACACTTTTCGATTTTCTCTCTCGAACTTCGCACCGACGACACGGTCAAAGTTTCGACCCGCGATTTCTGTGGGAAGTTCGATCTTCCCGGGCAGTTGACTGGGAGCCAGCGCAAAATCCAACTTCCACCCTTTGTCGTGGTCTAGCGGTTCGAACTGCAACGTCACCCTTCCGAATCGAGTTGGACTTTGCTCCAAGCGGAAAGGCTCGCCGTAACCGAGATTCGGGGCGACTCCTTCAAGAAGACGCATGGATTGGCCGTCTTCGAGCACCAGCATGTGTCGCAAGTAGCGCACACACTCAGCGCTCGCCCAATTGTGCGGCATATCGCCCCAGTCCTGACCCACGAGCGCTCGCTGCAAAGGCTGCTCTTCGCGCCAACAGTAGAGAGGCGAAGAATGGTTGAGAAATCCGCGGAAGGTTCGGTCCGCCCAATCCTGTAACCCGGCCCAGAGATAAACGTGGGCCGCAAACGAAGCGTTGTAGTTCCAAATGCTCTCATGCCACAGCCAGCCGGTTTCCGCAGGCACATCTTCCTGTGTACACGCCTGCATCAATGCGATGTGACCCCTGACAATCGGGTCGTCTTTGTCGAAAACAAGACCGGGAAAAATTGCATGGGAAAGCGCCCACTGCGCGGTCTGCGGCCGAGGACGATTCCATGGATCGGGATGCTTCCATGCCGGGTCATCGTGAGCGAGCATGGGCAGGTATTCGAATCCCTTGGGATGCCTGACCATCTCCGCTTTGGCTGCGCTCAGAAAAGAAGCGCGTAGTTCGTCGTAAAAATTCCGCACCCCTTTGAAATCCATTCCCAGACGATCCGCCGCTTCCATTGCGGCCTTCAATCCGGCTAGCGCCCAGACTGTATTCGTGAATTCGGACCGCACTCCTCCGATGCCACCGTCGGCGAAACCTGGTGCCAGCAGGCCGTAGTGGCCATTCGTACTCTCGCCAGCACGCGCCTGACGACGTAAGTCTGCGAGGAAATCGATCGCATGCCGGACGTTCGGCTCAAGATCTTTGAACATCTGCCAGCTTTGTTTCAGCTCACATTGTCTTACCAATGTAAAAATGGCGATCGCCGTGTCCTTCCAATGCTCTCCGCCGCCGCCGGCGACGATCTGCCCCGAAGGCAGCTGTTTCGCCCACTCCGAAAGCAAACCCTCATCGGCTTCCTTGTCGTATCCGAGGTAGCGGGCGGCTTCGAGGAGAAAATTGCCGTCCACGATCCAGAGATTGCGATACATCGTGGGCCCAACTTCGAAGACGAGTCTGCTGGCTTTCATCTCCCGGGCTTGTTGAATGTTGCGCGCGCACGCAAGCAGAAACTCGCCGGGCTTTCCCGGATAACTCCAGGCAACGCTGCCGAACGGCTTCCAATGTTTCCAGAATTCGCGAGCTTCGTCGCGTAAGGCGTCGGGCTGCTGCATCATTTCCGCGAGAAGGTCGGCGGATTGGTTTTCCTGAGGAAACCGGACGAAATAGCGCAGCGGCTGATTCGGTGCAGCCTCGCCATGGGGCAAATACAACGTGTACCCGGCTTCCTCCCAAAACTGAGCGAAGTCCAGGGTCGGTCCTATTTTTGTGGCGAGGAGAAAAGGTGTGCTCGCTTCAAGATCTCCGATTACGACCGTTGGCGGCCCGGTGAGTTGTTTCAACTTCCGGCACGTGCGCAGATGCAAACTGGGAATGATAGGGACCTTCGACTGCTTAGCCGAGATGGTAAGCAGAACATTGTCCACTCGCCCTTCTCTTGCGTGCCGGGTGGCGAATGCAGTCAACTCCAGAGTCGCCATCGGCCGATCGACCAGAGTGTGTACGATTGGCGTGCGCGGCTCTTCCAGCCACTGACGGAGCACGCGATCATCTTGCATGCCGGCCAGGGAAAACGTGCATACGGTGCCAAAATCCTCGCCACCTACCATTTGTGATTTTGCGAAGTCGTACCTGAGATCGCCTGCCTCGCCCACCAGCGATTTCTTGGGATCGTCGGGGAAACAGATCGTCGCCTGAGACAAGCGGGGAGCAAAACGAAAATCAACTCCGGACTCGGGGCTCAGTGCGGTCCCAGAATGCTCGCTGAACCCGATCGCACTCAGATTGGAAGCGGCGATTCCCGCCACCCCAGAAAGCGCGCACCCTTCGAGGAATTTCCTGCGGCTGAATCGTGGCACTATTTACTCCAGGACTCTTGAATCTGTTCGAGCGTGCGCCCCTTCGTTTCCGGAACCGCCTTCCACACATAAAAGAAGCAAATCAAGGAGAGCGCTCCGAAAAGGGCAAATGTCCCCCAGAGTTTGAGCACGTTGACTAGGCTGAGAAAAGTGAACGTGACCACGAGAGCCCCCGACCAAAGAATGGAGGTCGCGATGGAAGCCGCGCGGCCTCTCACCTTCGTCGGAAAGATCTCGGAAATGATCAGCCAGGGCCCCGGCCCCATGCCGAGGGCGAAGAAGGCAACGTAGAAGAGGATGCTCACCAGCATCAGCAGCGGGGGCGCGCCTGGAACGTTCAAGCCGATCACCAGACAGGCCAGCGCGATTGCCATTCCTGCGCTCGCCGTCATTAGAATGATGCGGCGCCCCCAGCGATCAAGAAACACCATCGCCACGATGGTCGAGAGCAGGTTCACCACTCCGATGATCACGTTGGAAGCCAGCGCCATTCCGGCGGATTGCGCCGGAAAATGCTCGTGAATAATAACGGAACCGTAGTACAACACGGCGTTCACTCCCGTTATCTGTGAGAACAACGCAAGCAACATTCCGACCGAAAGTCGCTTACGCATGTCTCCGGTGAATATTTCGCTCCACGAGCCTTCCTCCTCGGCGGTTGAGGTCCCGATCGCGCGGAGTTCCTCGTTCGCGGCCTTCTCTCCAAAAAGCCGGGCCATGGTTCTTGCCGCTTCCGTGCTCCGCCCTTTGCCAATCAACCAGCGCGGACTCTCCGGGATGGCAAATAGTCCGAGAAAAAAAATAAGCGCGGGCGCAGCCGCTACCGCCAGCATCCAGCGCCAACTGTTGTCGCCCATTCCCGAGAGCCACCAGCCGGCGAGGTAGGCCGCGAGGATGCCGATCACAATCCCCAGCTGATTCAATGACACGAGAGCACCGCGATGTTTCGAAGGAGAAATTTCCGCGATGTATACGGGAGTAAGGACCGACGCGAGTCCGATGGCCAGGCCGCCTAGAAGTCGAGCTCCGGAGAAAAACGCCACCGTGCTCGCGGCCGCCGCCGCCAGCGGTGAAATCGTAAACAACACCGCGGAAAACATCAAGGACTTCTTCCGGCCATAGCGATCGCCGATGATGCTAGCCCCGGCTGCCCCGAGCAGCGCTCCGACCAGGATCGCGCTGGCGGCGATCTCAGCTTGAAAATCCGACGGGGCAAACTGCCGCCGCAGAAACAGCAGCACCCCATTGATGACGGCGGTGTTGTAACCGAAGAGGAACCCCGAAACCGCCGTAATCGTAGATAGCAGGATTACGTAGCCGAGAGACCCCGTACTTTCCTCAACAGTCTCTGTCTCATTACCAACCAGCGGTGTGTCCATACGCGCTCCTACGTACGTTACGCGACGTTCAACTCCCGGATCTGGGCTGTTCCTTAAGAAACTCAGTTTCGGCCACGTGCGAATCAGCCTTCCCGCACGAACGCTCGAATTGTTCCGCACTTTTTCCCTTCGGATTCCCCGCTGGGTCGGATCGTGTACGCACCTGCGGCCGCAGGAACAATAAACGTTTCTGCATAGTGCACGACCAGCGGGTCAAACACTCCACTCGGACTCTCCACCGTGACTTCTCCTCCCTCGACCAAGTTCAACACGTTTACTGTGCCCTGGGTATCGTGAGGATTCATCTTTGTGAACCATCTTCGTCGAGTCTCAATAAATTCAAGGTCGTGCAGACCGGTTCGCTCTTCTGTCCATCCATCGTGATTACCCAGAAGTTCGATCCGGTTGATCAAGCCTCGGCGCACCCAATCGGTATCCCGTTCCCAGGCGATGTTTGCGATCCCGTGGTCAAGGTGAATCGGGCGTGGCAGGCCATTCAGGCCGAGACGGCCCCAGTCCCAAAGCTTGAAAGTGAAGATGTACGGTGTCGCGCTGATCTCAAGCACCATGCTGTCTTTGCCCGAGCAATGAATCGTGCCGGCAGGAATCAGAAAGTGATCGTGCTTCCGCGCGGGGAATTTGTTGACATACTTCTCGGCGGGAAAAGAAGGCCCGCCAGCCTGCGCCGCGCGCAAATCTCGCACCATGGCGTCCCGATCCACGCCGGTCTTTACGCCGAGATACACCGTGCCGTCTTTGCCGGCATCGAGCAGGTAATAGCTTTCATCCTGGGTGTAGGACATGCCAAAGTGCCGGCGAATGTAGTCGGTCCTCGGATGCACCTGCAACGAGAGATTGCCGCCGCCCATAGTGTCGAGAAAATCGAAACGGATCGGAAACTCGGCGCCAAATCTTGCGTGAATAAAATCCCCGAGCAGCTCGCGAGGCTGAAAAAATGTTAGATCAATGGCGGGCAGTTCGATCTGCACATCGCCGAAACCCAGAAGGAGGCTGTTCTCTTCAGGCACGCAATCAAAGCACCAGGCATGATTCGGAGCGTCGTTCGGCAGGTCGCAAACTTCTTCCATCCAATGCCCGCCCCACGGCCCCGGATCAAAATAGGGAACTACGCGGAAGGGAGAGTGCGCGGTTTTCTTGAGTCCTTCTCTCACCGCCCGCCCCGTCACCATTTTCGGGGTCGGTCCGTTTGTATCCAGGAAGAAGTCGACTCTTGTCAGAAGTTCCCGCTTGAGTCGGTCCGCTGCGCGCCAATCTACAAAGAACGCTCGCTTATATTTCAGGCTGGGAGTTTCACTTAGATTGTCGCTTCCCAGATTTGCGATCTCATTGCGGCGCTGGCGCGCCTGGATTTCCCAGCGGGCCATATCGGCATACACCAGGAGATCTGGTTGCGGGCTGACCAGCAAGGCGCCAACACCGACGACCAGCAGCAAGCCCTCCCGCCATTTCGCGGAACGCTCCTGCGCGCGAAGCAGTGTGGACGGTTCGAAGAACTTCTCCAGCGTCATCTCACTCATCCGTCCAAACACTGGATCGTCACCCAAAACGCCTTCCAACATCTGGTCGATTTCTCTTGGCGTCTTGAGAAGTTCCGGAGTATAGATCACTTCTACCGGATGCAACGCCTTCTCGAAGGCCTCCCGAATGGATGATTCAAATGCGCCTGGATAGCACTCGACGGAAATTACACGGCGATTCGTGACCGCCACTGGCTTCAATCGATCGGAAATCGGACGCCAACCCACCCATGCTTCCGAAGAGGACGTATCCACACGCATGCAAGGGTGCTTATCGTAGTTTGAGTGTCGTAAGGTCACTAGGCAGGCCCGGGCGGCAAATTTGTATACTCGTCACGAATGCACGCTGGAACAAGTCGAACCCCTCGGTGGCATTGGTCGAATGCGAACTCTCTTGGACACGGCTGCCGGTCTTTCGCGATTCTTGTCATTGACGCATTTGCTGCTTTCGTTTGTAGTTTCGTTTAAGCTATAATCGCAAGTGCAAAGTATCCTTATTGCCACATTCTGTCAAGTCCCGATGTCCAAAGCGACTGAATCGAAAGAAAAGTTCGTGCTTCTCTGTCGGGGGGGGCGGAATCCGTCCGAATTGAAAATGATGTACCACACGTTGGCCCATCATGAGCAAGCACGGCCCGAGTTCGGAATTTCGGTTTGGAAACGACCGGCAAACGGATACGATCATATCCCGATGTTTCGGTTGGAAATGCAGACGAACTCTTCAAATTCTGGGGGACGGATCTCGTGATCAATCAAAGCCGAAGTTACAGGAGGTCAATGGAGGATAGCGGCAATTCTGGGCGCGGCACCGCCGACAGCCCTGACCGGCAGCAGGCGAGGTTCACGGCGATCCTCACGTCGCTGCAGAAATCCGGCTCGGTCTCGGTGGAGGAACTCAGCAAGGACCTCCAGGTTTCCCACGTCACGGTTCGACGCGATCTTGACATGCTTGAAACAAGAGGCTTGCTCCGCAGAACGCACGGGGGCGCTGTGTCGATCGAACCGTTCTTCTATGAACCATTCCGTAACGACCGCTCCTTTCAGGCGCAGGTGGAGAAATTCGCAGAAGAAAAGCGCAGGATCGGCAGAGCCGCGGCGGGGCTCATCAAGAAAGGTGACATCATTGCGCTGACTCCGGGAACCACGACTACAGAAGTAGTTCGCGGACTGCCCATGAACCACGACATCACCGTAGTTACGAGCACGGTCAATGTCGCGATGGAACTTTCCAAGCGCAAGGATTTGGACGTCTATGTCACAGGCGGTCGTCTCCACGGAGACTGGTTCTCACTGGTTGGTCCGACAGCTGCGCAGAGTCTTTCCCGCGTGATGATTCACGTCCTGTTCATTGGCGCCGACGGGATCGACGCGAAATCCGGGGTCAGTTGTTACGATCCCGAAGAAGCTCAGCTGAACGCGGCGATGGTGAAACATGCGCGCAAGAAAGTAGCCGTTGTCGATCACAGCAAGTTCGGGATCGTGGCGGGCTGGCGCATCTGTTCGACCGATGAACTCGACGTTCTTGTCACCGATTCGAGTGTTACCGACGAGATGATCGCACCTTTCGAAGAGGCTGAAATTGAAGTCATTCGCGTTTGAAGGCACAGTTCGCAAGCCGTCGGCGTCGCTCTTGCTGCGGCACGCAGCACCGGCATGCAGAGTGAAGCACATCTTGGTCGCAGCACTCCTGCTGCTTGGAACGCTGTGGGGACAGGCTTCACCCTCCGCGAAACCAAACGACTCACAGACACGACAACTTCTGCCAGAATTCAACTACACGCAGGGCTGGCTTGGTGCCGATGACGCTTATTCGATTCCATTGGCCCCGCACAAGAGCGTTTGGCTTTTGGGGGACACATTCGTCGGTAGCGAAAGTACCGAGCTTCGAAGCCAGTCAAAGACGATGGTTCGAAACAGCGTTGGTATTTCATTTTGCGAGCCAAACGCAAACTGCACGATGCGCTATTTTTGGACCCGCCCCAGCGATCCCAAGCCGCGTTCGTTCTTCGATACTGGAACCGATGATCTCTGGTATTGGCCTCTCGATGGCTTCTTAGAGGGCAAGACTCTTTATGTCGCCCTCCTGGCGGTACGCAATAAACCGGGCGCGAAGCCAACTGACGCTTTTGGATTCGAAATCGCCGGCACGAAACTCGCCACCATCACTAACCCGGAGACCTCTCCCGATCGGTGGCACATCGCCATTCAAGATCTGACGGATTCCCATCTCTGGGCTGGTGTGTCGATTGTTCGGGACAGCAACTACATCGTTTGGTATACACAGGTGAGCGAGGGCGAGGGAAGCGGTTACATGACTGCCCTCCGCGTTCCACCGAATAAGATGGCCGCACCTTCCACTGCGTGGGAATATCTTCGAAAGGATGGCCAATGGGTTCCAGGCTTACCGCACGGAGATGCGAAGCATCTCATCGACCAACCTATCAGCGAGATGTCGGTGAGATTTCATCCCTCCATCCACAAATGGATCGCGCTCTCTGCCGGACCCGAATTTCCCTCTGCGCGGGCTGTTGCCCGCTCAGCAGACTCGTCTCTGGGGCCGTGGTCCGTTCTCGAAACGATATATGAGTTTCCGGAAATGAGGACCTCCACTTCCGGGTATGACAAAGACACGTTTTGTTACGCCGTGAAAGAGCATAGCGAATTTGCCGACTCCAAAATTGCATTGACATACGCATGCAACTCGCTGGTTGTGTCCAAGGTAAAGGCAAACATGGACATTTATCGTCCGAGGGTCGTGATTCTCGATTTGCCCAAGTGAAGGCCTGCCCTTGAATCGTCCAACTTGCGAGAGTAACCCCTGACTGAGAACAAGCTGATGGCCAGAAAAGCGCTCGTCTGCTGTTTCATCCTGCTATCGACCTTGCGGCTCACCTTAGCCCAGACGACCGTCTCGCCCCCAACTTCCGCGGGCATCAATGAATCACGCGCCCAAGACGCGGTCTTCCACAGTCCGTCTCTCAATCGCGACGTGCACTATCTGGTGCTCGTGCCCCACGATTACGGCAACGGTCGCAGTTTCCCGGTGCTGTATCTGCTGCATGGCCTTTACGGGGACTACAAGAATTGGGACAGCAGAACCGGTCTCGAACGATACGCGAAGACGTTGCCATTCCTGATCGTCATGCCGGATGCGGATGACGGCTGGTACACAAACTCTGTCACCGTGCCCGGCGACAGATTCGAAGACTATATCGCCAAAGATCTCGTTTCCGAGATCGATGCCAAATACCGAACGATCCGGGAAAGACGCGCGCGCGCAATTGCGGGCCTGTCAATGGGAGGCTATGGGGCGGTTAAGCTCGCGCTCCGGTATCCCGAACTGTTTGCATTCGCGGCCAGTCTGAGTGGAGCCCTTAATGCTCCTCGAGACCTCGATCAACTCAGACCTGACTTTCGCGCCAAGCTGTTGTAGGTCTTCGGCAATGCTGGAAATTAGGCCCGGCCGCAGAATGATGTTTTCATGCTGCTAAAGAATAGTCACGACAGTCCGTATTTCTACCTGGCATGCGGCACTGACGATTTCTTTCTCGACACGAATCGAGCCCTCGCCGCCCAGCTTTCTCCCCAAAAAATACCGTATGAGTATCACGAAACTGCCGGCGGGCACACCTGGGAGTATTGGGATTCAGCACTCAACTCCATGCTGCAAGCCGTTCTACGTCAGTTCGAATCCGGTTCCACGCCCGAAGGAAAGTAGGGATTCCCACTCAGCTCCTTTGATTCACTCTTTTAACCTGCCGAGCGCCGCGACTGCTGCGGTTTAGGCATGATTCGGTCATTAACATGTTCGTTTCTAGGTATATTCGAAACTAATTTCTGGCGATAAGATCGCATTGGGTGTATTCTTGGCCTTCATTTTACGAGGATCGCTCGCCATGAATTCCTCTCCTTCTTCATTCAATTGGAGCCGACGGTCATTCCTGAAAGCGGGGATCGCAGCTGGCGCTCTGCCGGCAATCCCGATTTGCCTTGCCACTGAAGCGTCACACAAGCGCTTGTCCACGATTCCCAATGTGCACGATCTCGCCGGTTCCCGTCTCGTTCACACATGGAGGGATCTCTACAACTCACCGGCCACGCAAAACGAGTATGGCTATGTGCAGGCGGCAAAATCGGTCTCCGGTATCACGGCGTTGTCACTCCCCCCTTTCGCTTGCTGCGGAGTTCCCGATATGCCGTGGAGCCCGGGCTTTCTGCTGACCTGCGAACTTTTCCTGAACGGAAAGATACTCCTGTCTTATTCTCCCGGTGGAGACACGATTGCCTATCAGTGGTTTCCGCACCGGTTCGTTCGTGAGTCTCAAGTCGAAGGGTTGAAATTCACGACCGAAACTTTCATGCCTTCCAAGCGCCGCGCTGCCGCGCAGTCAATTCGGATCACGAACCTGGGTAACGCGTCGCGAACCGTCACCCTTGGTTTTGACATGCGCGCCGCAGTGGCCAAGAAAACCACCGCCTGGTTTGTGAATTCACCTGGAGAAGCGGACAACTCACTCCATTGGGATACGCAGCGCGGAGCTTTGATCTTTCAAGCGCAGCACAGTCCAGCCGTTTCCGTTCAGGGCATTTCTCCGGGTCCAGGCCACCTCGAATCTGGTCGGATGATTGTCGTGGATGTAAAGCTGGGGCCAGGGGAGACCAAGGAATTTCGTTACGTAAATGCAGTCGATGGAACTGCGGAGGCGGCACTGGCCACGTATGACGAACTCCAATCTGGTTTTGCGCAGCTGCTGCATCAAAATGAAGCCGACTTCAACAGCTTGTTGCGAGCCGCCTTTACGGAAGGTAATTCGGATTTTTCTGGATATCTCCCTCAACTTGAAACGAACGATGAGTCCCTATGGCAGATCTATCAGGCAGGCTTCAAGAATCTGATCTTCGCCAGACGCCCCTCCCCAGATTCGAAATATGGAACAACCTACATCACCCTGGGAGGCCATGTTCTTCCTACCCTCAGCTTTCCGTGGGACACGTCTTTGACATCGTTGAGCCTCGCTTTGCTCGACCCTGAGGCTCTCCGCCGTCTCGTTGAGAATTGGTTTGTGCAAGACATGCACCAGCACCTGGCTACGGACTACATCAGCGCGGAAGCAGTAGGGCCGTGGTATGGCGTCAACGACATGGCAATCGTGTGTTGCGCCGAGAATTATCTGCGAGTGACGGGCGACTTTGGCTGGCTTGACAAACGCGTGGGCGAGGCGAGCACGCTCGATCATCTTGTGACCCACGCAACGTACTGGAAGCAACTCGACAAGCAAGGGCTTGGCCTCGGCGACTACGGAAAGATCGAAAACTTGCTCGAGGTCGTCAACACATACTTGCATGAAACAGCCGGCATGAACGCAGGCAACGTGTCGTCAATGCGTTTTGTGGCCGACTTGCTGGACCGGCGCGGCGAGTCCGCTCGTGCGTCCCAATTGCGCGCGGAAGCAAAAGAACTGGCGCAGCGAATCAATCAGAAGCTCTACGTTCCAGGAAAGGGCTGGTGGAAATGTGGCCAGCCCGACGGCACAATGCTTGAAGTCCGGCATTGCTACGACTTTCTCGCGGTTCTCGACAACATGATCGAGGATCTGAGCACTGCCCAAAAGGAGGAGATGAACCGCTTCTTTTGGGAAGAGCTACACAGTGAATACTGGATGCGGGCGCTTTCGCCCAACGATGTCGATTCGACCTGGAATATCCGCCCCGACCATAGTTGGCTGGGCGCATATTCGGCGTGGCCCCCGGCAACCGCAAAGGGTCTGTATCGGATTGACGCTTCAGCCAAAGTCTCGGCATGGGTGAAAAATTTAGCCAAAGCCGGCAATCAAGGGCCGATTGGGCAGGCGCACTTTGTAGAGACGGTCTTCCCTCTTGAAGATGGCGCCGCCTACAAGTGTCCGAATGACGCACCGTATATTAACGATTGGTGCTGCATCGCCGGCGGAGGATTTACCGATCTCGTGATCAATACTATTTTCGGTGCCGATCTGACCTTGTTCGATGGTGTAAAAGTCCAGCCACGGCTCAAAGACTTTGATGCCAACGCGCGCCTGGTGAACCTTCGCTGCCAGGGGAAGAAGTATTCGATTTCCGAGCGCGGAGCCACGGTCACAAGCTGACTTTCTAATTCAATCAATTGGAGTTTCTTCGTGAAGGCACTCGCGGTCGACATTGGGGGCACACACGCGAACTGTGGCTTGGTGGAAAACGATAGCATTCTGGCATACGAGAGCATCGACATCGCCAGCGCCACCGGCGTTCGGGCGACTCTCTCACGAATTGCAGATGTATTCCTCAAGCTGATCAAAAAGCACTCTCTTTCCCCCGATCAATTTCACGGAATTGCCGTTGGCTTCCCAGGGCTCGTTGATTCCCGCATCGGACGGGTCGTCTCGACGAACAAGAAATATGACGACGCTCCAGAAGTCGACTTTGGCGCCTGGAGTCGTGAAGACCTCGGCCTCCCGTTGCGCATTGAGAATGACGCGCGCATGGCTCTGCTGGGCGAGTCCTATGCAGGCGCGGCCCGCGGGTTTCTCGATGTCGTCATGATCACCTTGGGCACCGGCATCGGTGGGGTCGCAATGATCGAAGGCAGGTTGCTGAGGGGTAAACACGCGCAGGCCGGTTGTTTGGGCGGCCACATCCCCGTTCTATTCAACGGCCGTCCCTGCACGTGCGGAGGCATAGGATGCGCGGAGGCTGAGGCGTCCGGATGGTCGCTTCCTGGAATCGTAAAGGATTTTCCCGAAGCATCGGCAAGCAGTCTTTCCAAGTATTCGCATGTCGGATTCAAAGAGTTGTTTGAGGAAGCGGCGCGCGGAGACAAAGCTGCACTGGCGATCCGCGATCGATGCTTGAATATCTGGGCGGCGGATGCGGTCGCTTTGATACATGCTTACGATCCCGAAATCATTGTCATTGGTGGCGGAGTAATGGAAAGCGCGCAGGTCATCATTCCGTATATCGAAGCCCATGTACACAAATACGCCTGGACCCCTTGGGGAAAAGTGCAGATCCGGCGAGCGGAACTAGGCAACAATGCTGCGCTTGTTGGAGCCATTCCGCTGCTATCCGAAAAGACCTAGGAGCGCTTTGCAGAGAGCGCGTGACCGGAGCGAGGTCGATACCTTTGCTTGGCGGCGGGCTCGCTTTCTGCCATTGGCTCGGCTTGGGAACATTGTCCCCGGCGTGTTTACGCCGGTGCTTGCAAAACACTCGAAGTCGTTTTCGCTGATTGACTGCATCTCAGTGGGTGTGGATCGAATGCAACGGAACTTCGAGCCCATGCGAAAGCAAGTGGAGGCGTGGCAGGGGAGTGAACTGACGGACGTCACTGCGAAAGTGGTGATCTACGAGGCGTTTGTCGAAGGCAAACTCGAAGCGCCCAAGCATCTTGCTCGCACCGTGCATGACCTTTACTTCGAACCGAAGTACGAGGAATTCCGGCCGCGGACGATCTGGAGTCTCTCCAATGCCTTCACTTCGGCATTCAAGGAACTGGAGCCCATCCCGCAATTCAAGGCGACGGCGAAGCTGGGCGAATTCCTGGAAGCGCGGCTCTCACAGTCGTTCTAGCCAGCGGGGCGGTCTCGGCCGACCGCTTCTTCCCAACGCGGCATCCCGGTTCTAAACGGCCCGCGCAGGCGGGGAAAACAATCGTCCCATCGTCCCCCTCACCAGCCCGACGTCACAGATGAGTGTCGTCGCCAGGCCGTCGGAGAACTGGAGCCACACGGATGTAATGGTGTTCGCGCTCGCGCGCCTGGGCAGCGCTTCGAGAGCGGTGCGTGCCCGTTGCCAGGCCACATCGAGGTTGCGGTGATCGAGCGCGACCAGCCCGCTCGCGGCTTCTAGGATCGCGTCCGCTTAATACGACAGCTCTTGACGGCAGGCGTCCGGAAGCCGCGGTGCCAGACGGCGGATCGCATCGAGCGGGCGGATCAATACAGCGGGCGTCGTCGCCGAGGCCTGACGGATCTGATCGAACGCGAGCTTGGCGAGGCGCTCGAGCCGCACCGACGGCATCCAAACCCGCAGCCGGCTGCCAGTGTCGTACCCGCTTGCGACGATACGCCAGACAAGTCTCCCGCAGCGACACAAGCCGATCATCTCGACTATCGCCGTGTACAGGAACCTAACGCTAGTTGGCGGCGTCTCTGGGGTCGCTAGCATGCGGGCGTTGGCGAGCAGCGTAGGCTGCGACCTTGACGCGGTTCCCACACAACTGCATGCTGCACCAGCGGCGTGTTCCCTTCTTGCTGGTGTCATAGAAATGAAGCACGCAGCTCGCGCACTTGCGAATTCTTGATCGGTCGGCAGTGGTCAGAAAATTCACCAGGTCATCCAGAAGGGGTCCGAATGCATCTTCTGCACACCGCAGATCAAAGCGCCTCGTTCGTTTCAAACCCGACCTAGACCGGACAATCTCATCTACAAACGAGTGTTGCGACAAAAGGCGATTGAGGCGGTCGATGAAGGATGTTGCGGGCTGGCCACCTGCCTCCAACCGAAGCACGACCCGCCGCCATGTTTCGCGAAACTCGCGTAACTTCGCTAATCCCAAATCTGTTTTGGAAGCGACAATCTGACCTTCTAGATGCTTCGTTGACAGTCCGGCTGCCGCCAACCACCGTACCAGGGATTCGGAATCGGGTAATAATTCAACCGGTTTGCCGTCGATTACCGGCCGGGTGTTCAGAAAATCCAAGCTCAACTGATTCCCCACGAACAGAAATCCGTCGCGCCAGTCTTTGCTCATGGTCGTTGGATGCGAACTCTCAACTTTCTCTTTAGAGGATACACCAATAACTAATACATTTACAGGTTAGTCAATCCGATCATACGCCCACCGTGTTAATTCCCTCGTGGGCGTGACCCAACAGAAAGTGCGCGGGGATCGCTATTCGGAATTCACAAGCCAAGGTCGGTCAATCCCGGATGGTCTTCAGGGCGGCGCCCGCGCGGCCAAAGGTACTTGCGCTCGGATTCATTGATCGTCAGGTCATTGATGCTCGCCAGGCGCAGACGCATCAAACCATCTTCTCCGAATTCCCAATTTTCGTTGCCGTAGGAACGAAGCCACTGTCCGGAGTCATCGTGCCATTCGTAGGCAAAACGGACGGCGATGCGATTGTCTCCGAAGGCCCAGAGTTCTTTGATCAGTCGATACTCCAGTTCCTTTGCCCACTTGCTCTTCAAAAAAGCGACAATTTCTTGTCTTCGATGGATGAATTCTGAACGGTTGCGCCAACGCGAGTCGACAGAATAAGCCAAGGAAACTTTTTCGGGATCACAAGAGTTCCAGGCGTCTTCCGCCAGACGAACCTTCTGGATCGCGGTTTCACGGATGAAGGGCGGCAATGGAGGACGTGTCAGCATGGTGTCTCCTTTCCCTGCAGAATCTGGTCTTTCGCGCGACGTAAGTCACGAGGGCGATGTGGCACAGGTTATTGTCGTCGGCACCGCCCCGCGGTAGTGTCTATGCGTACAAGCGGTTTCGCGTTTGAAGAGCGTCCACAATTGTGACCGAATCGCCCACTCGCAGCACGCCGCCCCGCACCACCGAACAGTCCAGGGCCATGGTGCCGTCGAGCTGTGGCACAATGCGCCGAAGCACATTTCGATCCTGCTCCAAGGTGTCGGGATCGTAGGTGGTCATCACGCAGCGTCCGCGCAGTTGGGCAGCGTAAATGACCGCATCGCCGACACGCAAGTCGCGGCCTTCCCATGTACGCTCCTCCAGACCTTTGACTCCGCCAACGATCATATTGGGACGCAGCCGCCGGCCATCAAAGCCCATGTGCTCGATTGCGCCGTCGGTTGCGACCAGTAGCGGCAGCACGTCGAAGCGCTCTACGCCTTCATAGGAGATAAGCTGCGCGCCCGGACCTGCCGCGTCATCTACCAACTCCAGGGCTTCCGGCGAGTCCCAGCGATGACCGGAGATGTAAGCAACTCCGTCATCACCTAGTGTGCCTTTCAATCCGAGCAGCCGATGATGAGTTCGCGAAGTGATGATTTGACCACTGGGGCCATGCACCAGAATCTTCCGATCGTCGGCAAAGCCGGCGCGCGTGAGTTCGATTTTCTGCACCTGCTCTCCAGCCATGGACTTTACTGGATAGCGCCACAGCTCCTTTACGAACATGAGATCCTCCCGCCCCGCGGCACCGAACGAGTAGGGGCGAGTCGACGTCACATGGTCTGTGATGTCCACCGCCGCCCCCAAACCCATCGTTGTCGCTAGCGCGCCGCGCTCTGGCTCTTCCCGAACAACGCATCGATATTCGTCTCGGCCAGATTGTTGGTGTAGTTCTGCAAGGTCTTGGCCGTCAAAAGCAGAATGACTTCCAAAGCCTGTTCAACGGTGTAATGCTGGTTGAAATTAGCTCTGGTGGCTGCATCGGGGTTGCCCGAAGTCTTCACCATCTCGACAGAAAACTTCCGCAGCGACTCCAGGTTGGGTTCGGCAATCGTGTGACCCGAGCCTGCCGCGTGAATCGGGTCTTGGGGAAGCGCCCGGGACAAAAACGTGTGAGCCACTACGCAATAGTCACAGGTGTTCTGGTGGCTCGCGGCCAAGTCCACGATCTGCTTCTCGATTTCCGAGAGCGAGATGTGCTCCAGTTGTTGCATGGTGGCCATGTTCGCCGCCAAAAGTGCCGGGCTTCCGGCAAGAACGGCGAACAGGTTGGGCAGCGCTCCACCAAACATCTTTTGAACACTCTTCAAAGTGTTCCGGGATGCCTCTGGAGCATTCTCGGCAGTATAGATTGTGAATCCAGCCGGGGTCTTCTGTTGTGTGGACATGTGATCTCCTTTGTTTGTTTCTTTCTTGTACTGCGGTTCACTACACGGTGCTACCGATCAGGGGCGGAGCCGCGAGGCTCGCATTCAAAAGGAGGACGAATCAATCGCCTCCATGACTAAGCGAACTGCTTTTTCCGGCGCTGAACTGAGCGGCGTATGGTCCACATCCTGCACGTCGATGTGAGCCTTCATCCGCTCGGCCATGAAACGCTGCGTAACCGGAGAAATCATGCGGTCCCGTTCGGCGATCAGGAACCACGATGGCTTCTCCTTCCATCCCGGCCTGGGCATGGGCTCGGTGATGCACTTCACCGACAACGGCCTCTGCACCACTTGCATGAGCGCACTCTCCTCCGCTGACGATTCCGGAGCTACCGCGTTTGCGAAGGCTCCTTCTGGCATGCGTAGGAAGTTGCTTTCATCGGGCACCGGCTGTGCCATCTGCGGATGCGGCGTATCCCGGTGCAGTAGTGCCCCGACGGTCTCGCCTTCGTCGGGGGCCATGCCAGCGATAATCGCCAAAGCTTTTACCTTCGCTTCTCCGGCGGCGGCGGCGCTGATGACCGCGCCGCCGTACGAGTGAGCTGCCAGTACCACCGGAGCCTGCAGCCTTGCTACTTCGCGCCGGACGGCGGCGACGTCGTCCGAAAGCGAAGTCAGCGGGATCTGCGCCGAGACCACTTGCAGCCCGCGCGCCTGCAACCGCGGGATCACCTTGTTCCAACTCGATCCATCTGCCCAGGCTGCGTGAACCAAAACGACTGCGGCACTTTTGTTGGCGGCGTTCATTCCGACCTCCTGGCATACAACGCAGTCGGCAGGCCAACAAACAAGGCATGGCCGATCACGCCGTTCAAGAACAGACCCAGGTCAAGCGGGCTGGGGCCAATCGCAGTGCGGGGCAGCACCAGGTAAGTCATCGCCACGTAAACCGCTGCGCCGTAAATCAGACCAAGCATGACCGCGTGGCTCTTCAACACCGGAATAGCGCGGCTGGCGAGAATGTAGATCGCCGCCACGACAAACGCGATGAGGAAGTGCAGCAGTGCGCCCAGGCCAGCAGTGGCCAGGCCGCCCTGAAACGACGACGTCCCAAGTGCCCCGCTTGCGATGTACTGCAACACCTGGATGGGGTTGCTTCCCCGCAAACCGTAGGCAATTACGCCGTCGGTGGCATCCAACACGCCGACCACGAGCGTGCTCCACAGGATGGCTTTGGGAGCAGTCAAGGAACGGGAGGGTGTGGGAAGTGTTGTTGTTGTCGCGTTCACTACGCTGCCGCCTTTCCGGTCTTCTGAACGTGCCCGAGGAATTCGCGGATTCTGCCCGCGATAAAGCTGCTCTGTTCTTCGAGCGCGAAGTGACCGGCGTTCAGCAGATGGAGTTCGGCTTTGGGCAGGTCCTTCAGGAACGCTTTAGCGCCTTCCACGTTGAAAAAAGGATCGTTCTGTCCCCAGACGATCAGCGTCCGCGGCTGCTTGTCGCGGAAATACTGGTGCCACTTGTCATAAAGCGCGACGTTCGAGGGATAGTTGTGGAACAGATCGAGTTGGATGGCGTCATTGCCCGGCCGATCCAGAAAGTACTGATCGAAAGTGTAGGAATCGGGGCTGACCGCCTCGCGAGTCGCAGCGCCGTGGGTGTACTGGAAAACCGTGGTGCTGACCGCCAGAAGTCCGCGTACTGGTTTCTCGGTCTCGGCCGTGCGGTCCGCCCAGAAAGGCTTCAGTGGTTCAAACGCCGCACTGATGCCCTCCACATAAGCATTGCCGTTCTGTACGACGATGCCTTCGATCGCATCGGGATGTTGCGAGGCAATGCGGAAGCCGACTGGCGCGCCATAGTCCTGCACGTAAATACTGAACTTCTTGAGGCCAAGCGTGCCGAACAAGAGCTTTTCCACATACGAGGTGATGTTCTCGAAGGTGTACTTGAACTCGCTAGCTGACGGTGCGGCGCTGTAGCCAAAGCCGATGAAGTCCGGGGCGATCACGTGGAAGCGATCCGCCAGTTGCGGAATCAGGTCACGGAACATGTGCGAGGACGACGGGAAGCCGTGCAACAGCACGATGGTTGGCCCATCCTTAGGGCCAGCTTCGCGGTAGAAGACATTGAATCCATCGATCGTTGTGTTGCGGTATAGGGTCATATTCTTCTCCTGTTCGACGGAACTGAGGGTTTGCAACTTTTCCATCTCTTCCCCTTATCAGATCGACTAACCTATAAAAAGATTCATTATTGGTGTCTATTTCGAATGACAATTCCACACCGCCTTTCCGTAACGGGATCGAGTACTAGACTTAACATTTGGGGTCGTCGTCTTTTCCGTCCTCGTACAGGGCCACACAATGAGGCCCCTACTTAGGGTCCTGGGGCTTGCGGACGTCCGACACAGTGATTGCAGCCGGGTTGCCGATGGTCGGGGCAGATCTTGCTTGGAGAGCTTGTGAGACCAGATTGTCGCGCGTATAGTACTGGCGAATTCAAGAATGAAACGAGGATCACGAATTGACGCTGTCGGTCAGAGCTGATTCAACGGCAAAAGGCTACGTCCTCTACTATTTGCTAGTGCTCTTTTCTGTCTCCCCTTTCGCGGTGGCTGAGCAGAGCAATGCAATACATTCCGGATCGTGGTCCGGCATCCTAGTGTCCAGCAGTTGCAACGCAGACGAAGCTTTTTTCGAATCTCCTGAGTGCAACAAGGTTGTGCCAGGCGCGAAGCTGTCTCTCTACGACGATACGAACCGGGTCATTTACGGGCTTGAACCGCAGGGGAAAGTGGGTCTTCATCTGGGAGACACTGTGACCGTTCGAGGAACACTCGACGGCGAAACGATTCAGATAGCCTCGATCAAGCCGATGTCGATCGGACTCGCCGTCGGTCAGAGAGCCCCCAGCTTTTCGGTTCGCGATCAGTTTGGCCGAATACAAACTCTGCAAACATTGAAAGGAACGAACGGCACGGTTCTCCTATTCTTTCGTTCCGCGGATTGGTGACCGTTCTGCAAAGGGCAGCTGGTCGAGCTGCAAAACGCAATCCCGCGATTCGAAAAGCAAGGAGTCAAGCTGGCGGCTGTCAGCTATGACTCGGAAGAGATCCTCAAGTATTTTGCTGACCGGCACAAGATCGAATACCCGATGCTCGCAGATTCTGACTCGAAGACCATTCGGGCTTATGGTGTCCTGAATGAGGAAGGTACAGGGATGCAGAAGGGCTTCGCTCGCCCTGGATATTTTTTTATTGATCCGAGCGGGTTCATTCGAGAAAAGTTCTTTGAAGCGAAATACCGGGAGCGGCTTACCGGAAATAGTCTGGTTTCCAAACTTTTTCCGGACTTGGGCCAGGAAGTAACCGAATCCCTCGAAGCCCCCCATCTTCAACTAGCCCTCGAACAGTCGGATCCTATCGGCTATCCAGGTACTCGCATTACCCTTACGGGAGACGTGCGACTGCCTCCAGATGTGCATGTGTACGCGCCCGGCGCTCAAGGATATAAGCCGATCAAGCTCGTAATGGACGCTATCCCGCAGATGGAGTTCACGCCGGCAGTCTATCCGCCGTCCAAAATCCTGTATTTGCCAGCGATTAAGGAGAGCGTGCCGGTCTTCGAGGGGGCGTTCCGCATTACCCAGGATGTGAAAGTGAACTCCGGATCAGAGTTCGTTGGCTCGCTTGGAAAGGATGGAAAAATCTTTACAATCTCGGGAAAGCTAGACTACCAGGCCTGCGACCAAACCAAGTGCTATGTGCCAACGTCGGTCCCGGTCAAATGGCAGTTGCAAGTACTTCCCCTGGATCGGGCCCGAGCCCCCGAGAACATCCGTCACAAATAGACCGGCCAATCAACGCGAAGCCCCGGTCTCCGAGGTGATGGTGTGTCTCTCAGGTCACGGCGCAATCTTGAAGACCTCGCCATAGCCGGCCGTACCACCGTTCAGGGTGGTGCCGTACAGATTACCCGACGCGTCGAAAATCACACTGCCGTAGGGCACGTCCCCATCGTACCCGCTGAAGCTTTGCAGCACCGTCTCGGTCCACTTGCCGCTATTGCCCTGGGTCAGCGTGAAGACGACCCCGCAGCCGCTGGAGCATAACGGGCTGCCGCCGAAATTGGTGGTGCCGTATAGCTTCCCCGCCGAGTCGAAGGTCAAGCCTGCATAGGGGTCGCCTCCGTCTGTGCCGCCGGTAAACGAATGCAGAATGGTCTCGGTCCATTTGCCGTTCATTCCAGGCGCCAGCTTGAAAACGATGCCGCAGCCAAAGAAGCAAGATCCATTGCCTCCTCCAAACGTCGTTCCATACACATTCCCTGCGGTGTCGAGTACCACGTTGTCGTAGGGGTACGCACCGTCGCCACTTTGGCTGCTAAAGCTATGCAGAACAGTCTCGGTCCACTGGCCGTTTGTGTGCGGTGTTAGCTTGAAGGCCGTGCCGAAATATATGTGAGCGCCGCCAGTGCTCGTCGTGCCATACAGATTCCCGGCAGAATCGAAGACCAGACCGGCGCTAGGTTGGCACCCTCCATTAGGTCCATTCTTGATTGGACCAAAGTCATGCAGAACGGTCTCGGTCCACTTACCGTCTATTCCTGGCGTAAGCTGGAACACCACGCCGCAGTGACTGGGGGCTCCAAACGTCGTGCCGTACAGGTTCCCTACCGCATCGAAGATCAGATTGCCAGCAGGGTTGCCTCCGTCCTTGCCACCAGTAAAGGAATGTAGAATCGTTTCCGTCCACGAACCGTCCTTGTTGGGTGTCAGCTTGAAGACGGTACCAGAAAAATGAGTACCCCCCATGTAGGTCGTTCCGTACAAGTTCCCAGCCCGGTCAAAGACCAAGCCGGCTTCGGGTTGGTTCCCGTCGGGAGCCTGCGGGTTAAAGCTGTGTAGCACGCTTTCGATCCACGTACCGTTTGGTCCGGACGCCAGCTTGAAGACGGTACCGTAGCCATAAGCTCCGCCGGCAATCGTCGTGCCGTACAAATTTCCGGCCTCGTCGACGACCAAGCTGTCCCAGGGAATAGACCCGTCGTTGCCGCCGCTAAGGGAATACAGGACCTGATATTGGCTAGCCGCCGAGACGGGAACCACGTTGATCAAAACAACTATGAGTAGAACTCTGATTGGAGCAGTCATTGATCTCGTGCTGCGCATGGATGGTTCCTCGAAGAATGCACATTGGCAGTAAGAGGGCCGGAGAGAAATCCTCCGGCCCAGAGTTGATCGTTCCGTTTGCTCGCCCTGGTCCGAGGCCGCTAACCTTCAGATTGCCGCTATCCCATTGAAGCCTGATGCAGCAGACAGCCCGCTCACATCGCCGAGGCTGGTAAGGGTGCCATCTTGATTGATTCCGAAGATGTTGATCGTGCCGGTCCCGGAGTTCAATGTGTAGAGGTACTTGCCGTCAGAGCTGATCGTGATGTCCAGATTCGTGCTTCCTGCGGGGAGCGTCGCCACTACAGTTCCAGACAAGGGAGTCAAGGCTCCATTGCCGCCGACCGCGAATCCAGAGATGGTAGACGTAGCGGAGTTGGATGTGTAAACAAAGCGGCCGTCCGGGGTGACCTCCTGCCAACAGGTTCCCGCACTCAAGGTCGGAACGCTCGCGCTGATGGGCGAGAGCTTGCCGTTGGCGCCAACCGCGTAGGAGGAGATTGCTGCGGCGTTGTTCCCACCCGCCGGCCCGGTCTCGGAAGCCAGCGCCGCTCCGTTCGGAGCGAACAGTACAGCAAACAGCCCCGGCCCCGCGCTCGGGGTGACTACGATCGGAGCCAAGGTTCCGTCAATTTGAATATGGAAGGCATCGATGTTGTTGGTCGATCTTTCTGTAACCAGAAGGAACTGGCCGTCCGGAGAAAAGGCCAATGATCCAGCGCCGGGATTGCTGGTGGTGAGAAAAGCAGTGGAATCAGGGATTCGCCTCAAATTCCCTTCTTTTTCAAGAAAGAAGCCAGTGACGTTGCTGCCGCCGCCCGCGTTGAGCACGTACACCAGGTTTCGGTACTGGGCTACGGCGTTTGGTCCGCTGCCTCCGGAGGCCACCTTGTCCACAAGTGTCAGAGCGGATCCGTGGACGCGAAACACAGAGATATCGCCGCTGCCGGCATTGGCGGCAAATAGCAGTGAATGGTTCTGGCTGAGAATGAGAGATCCTTGAGACGCTAACGGATCGGTGACACCGCCACTGCCTCTACCTCCAGTTGCAAAAGTGCGGCCCTCCTGCAACGTCCCATCTGCGGCTCGTTTATACGCAATAATTTCGTTCTTGTCGGCCGAGTTCGTCATAACGAACACCGCGCCGGTGCGGGCGCTGCCTGCGGTTTGGGCTTCGCTATGGATCGCCAAGAGACAACCGTGTGCAACCACGGCGGCTAACAACAGTGCAAAACTGTGCTTCAACTTCATCGCGTCCATCCTTTCAAGGTTGTGTTACGTTCAGATCGGAGGTCGAGCAAGTCTCGCGTTGAGATGATGCGAGAAGTGTTCACCGCCACACCGTTACCTGCTCTTGATAGATATGTCGAACTTGTACGGCAAATCCCCCTCGCGACTTTGTGACCAAGCTGCGCCGACTGTGGTTTTCTTGTTTGGGAAGGCTATGCAACGAAGCGTGCTACGGATCGCTGTGGTCGTTTTCGTCTGCTGCTGGGCGGCTATGGCGCAAGCCCAGTACTACGCCGGAGTGTTGGGAGGAGTCTCTACCCTTTCCGGAGACGCGCGCTCTTTGCTCGGTCCCGGCTCTACCACATTCTCATCCTATGATCCCAAGAACGGAGGAGCAGTAGAGCTTCTGGTCGGAAGACATTTTTCCGACTACTTCACCCTGCAAGCAAATTACATCTGGAACAGCAACACACTCATCCTGACTGCCGGAACCTTCAACGGAACCCAACAGGGCTATCAGGAAACAAGAACCAGTTCACAGCAGAGCGCGATCGCGAACCTCCTCGTTTATTTTCGTCGGAGGGATAGTCGGCTGCGGCCCTACCTCTCGGTTGGGACTGGGCTCGTGCATTTCTCCAGTTCCCAGGAACGAGTTGATCGAGTCGTAGGAACTCCTGATCTGCCACCACAGCACTTCAGCTCGAATGTGATTGGCCTTAACGTTCCGGTGGGAATGGACGTGAATTTAGGAAAGGGATGGGTATTTCGCTACACCTTCAGCGAAACTATCAGTCAGAATCCCATCAGTGACCGTTTATCGCCGCCGGGGCAGCATAAGTTCATGAATTTCCAAAACCTGTTCGGATTTGTCAAGCGATTCTGAACCTCATCGGTCAAACAGTCTGCTTACGAGTTCTTCAACGCGACATATGGACAACCACTCCAATAGATCGGCGCGTTTCCCATGCGTTCCGCCAGGACGCGCGCATGACAGACACGGCAGATGTTGAGGGACTTTGCCTTCTCGCCTACAGGGGCGATCCGCACCAGCTCTTCAAAAATGCAAAGCTCGTGCCCGCACGCTTTAGTTTCAGTCAGGCTCATCAGGGGGCTAGTTGCCGCCTGCCGCTGCATCAAAGCGGAATACACCTTCGCCTTGAGACGTGAAGGTGCCACTTCCTCCGCGGTCAGTTCCACCCCGCCAGCAATTCGCTCAATGAATTCCTCGTCAGGAAGATTGGCCATGATTCCACCTTTCTCGAAATTCCGCCCGAGCGCGCGCCAGCAGTCTTTCGATTGCCTTTTCCGTCTTGCCCGTCTTGAGCGCCATTTCACGAGCTGAGGACTTTTCCCAGTAGCGCCAGATCAGCGCCAGACGGTATTGTTCCGGGAGACTCGCCAGCACCCGCCACGTGTTCTTCCGCAGTTCGTCCTGCTCCAGAAGTTGATGGAAATCGGAAGTGGATGGGGGCGCAACCGGCTCTTGATCGCCGTCTTCAATGGATTCGGGCGCGCGCAAGCGGGCGCGATAGTAGTCTTCCACTTTGTGCCGTGCGATCCCCATGACCCAGGCCCGCAGGGGGCCGGATCCCTGATAGCTCGGGAGGTTTTCCCACGCCGCCAGGAAGACTTCGTGGACCAAATCGTCCACTTGGTCGTACATCGGCGCCAAGCGGGAACGGAGGTACCGATAGAGATCGTCAGAGTGGCGGGCGACAAAGTCAGCGGTTGCCTTTCGATCCCTTTGCAAGACGGCGGCAACAAGCGCCGAGTCTTCGCCAGCCTGGGAACTGATCGTTTGTGCTTCGCCCGACGCTTCCTGTCTCGGAGAGTCCACCCCATGGTCCTTTAATGGTCCTTTAGAGGTTTAGTCGCACGATATTGAACCTTCCCCCGAAGAAATTGAGCCTATAACGTGCTCATCGCGGGGAGCACCTCGTGCCCATAGATTCGGCAGGTCCAACCAGCTCACGGACCATTTTCACAGTTCGGGTGGTTCCTCCATCCAGAAAACGCACTTCAGCCCACAATTTCGAGCCAACGCCGGGCAAACCAGACCTTATTCCCCAGCCCGCTTCTGGGAAGTTTGACCTCACGGCATTCAGGATTTGGAGACATTGCCACAGGCGTGTTCACGCCGGTATTGGCAAAACACTCGAAGTCGTGCTCCCTCATCGACTGCATCTCGGTTGGCGTCGACCGAATGCAACGTAACTTTGAGCCCATGCGAAAACAGGTGTGAGACGTGGCAACGAAGTGAACTCACGGACGTCACCGCCAAGGTCGTCATCTGAGAGGTCGAGTGCAAAGTTACACTTCCTCTAATTCCTCTAACGTTTACACGATCATTGTGGACTGACGGCCCTGACGAAAGTCGTCCACTGTCCGGCATTCACAGTGTCCCAGTAGTCGTACCAGAAAATGATCTTGGGTTTGGCATCGGTAGCGGCGTCGCGCAGCATGGTCTGGAGTTGGCGGGTGGTGGGATAGGTGCACTGCGATCCGGAGCAAACACCGGAATCCGGGTATTGGTTCCAGTTGAAGGCCTGAAGCGCCATCTCAGCCGATTTGCCGTAGGTTGTAGCGATGCTGTGGAGGTCGCTTGCTGCCGTCGCGGTATCACTGGCGGGCGCGCCGGTGCCGATGGGGTAGTAGTCCGCACCAAGGACGTCTGCGAAACTGAACGGGTCCAGATATTTCCGAAGATTAGAGAGGCTGGGATTTGTGGCGTCGTCCCAGGTGGCGTTTACCATCTGCGGATGATGGGGATCGGAGGCCCGAATGATGTTGTAGAGGTTATGGACGTTCGCGGCCGTGTTCGGTGTGGGTTCGTCCCCGATGTTGTACCCGTACGTGGCCGGGAGATCCTTCACGAGATTCACAAGGTATTGGAGGAACTCCTTGTTGGTCGAGCAACCGCAGGAGGCAGAGATTTCGCTGTAATCGTTGATCAAATATTTGCCGCCCTTGTCGGAATACTTGGCGAAATCCGGGTCGCTGAAAGTCCACATGATTTTCAGATTGTGGGAGTTGGCGTGGGCCGCGTAGGCCAGAAGTTGCTTGTCGGTTCCCCAGAAGATGCTGTAGTTGAGGACCACGTAGAAGTTGGCGGCGGCGATTTTGTCCAGCTGGCTGGTGGCCGTGTCACCGGCGGCCCCGCTGCAGCTTCCACCATCCAAGTTGCAATCCTGGTAGATGGCCTGGGGGATCGTGGTGATGACCTGCGCCCTGGACCGCCTCGTGTAACGGCTTGCGATCGGCGCAACGCTGCCGACCGGAGAACGTGAGGGTCGTGTAAGGAAGGGCAGAAGTTATCGGCCAACCGGCGCTCGACCGTATTCAATCGACAATCCGACGGCCCACGGTTCGTCGCAAGGAGGCTACCAGAAATGGGCGGCGACCACCTTCGGTGAGCCCGGAGCGTTCGCAATCACTTGCATCCGCAACACCAGCTGGAGATTCTTGTGCTGCCATCCAGTCGGGGCCTCGCGCAGCGCCCCGGCCAAGAGTTCGGGATGGGTGATCAGGTCGGCGGCTCCCTCGGTCCCATACTGCGTGCAGCCGCTGATCAGGATCAGCATCGAGTGAGTCTGCGGAAGAAACGCCCGCGAAATCACTGCGTAGTCTTCATCGGTGTGAAAATCGCGAGTGATATTCTGCGGATACCATTCCGTCGGTTTGCCGTTGTCGCGGATCATGCCGCGATCGCTGTCATCCACATAGAAGCGGAAATCCTGCGTTACATCCTTCCATTGCGTGCTCGAATACCCGATCAACACGGTTGGCGAGTTGCGCAGATCCTCGAACGAAATCGCGTTGCCCACCCTTACCTCGGACGCACGCCCCATCCGGCCGAGCATTCCGGCAACGCGTGCGGCGGCCACCAGATCTCCTCCGCCCACATACTGGTCCGGCATGAGTATCAACTCGCCCTTGTCGCCGGGCACACGCGCATCATGTGCGTAGACGGGCACGTAGGCGGCGGCGATCAGTACCGGGCCTGAACCGCGAAGCACGGGTTCCCAGAATTCGTTCAGCATCGAAGGCGTGTGCTGCGAGTGCCACCAGTAGGCAGACAGGGAGATGGCCACAATCAGCCCGGCGGCAATCCATACGATTCTGATCGATGACCTTCGGCCACGTTGTTCGGCGGCGTCCTCGTGCTTGACTTGATTCCCGGAGATTGCGGCGGCGCTTTCTGTGCTTCCTTCCGCGCTGCCGTTGGTTGAGGACGAAGGTTCCCGCGCCGTGAAGTTCGGAACATAGCTGCCAACCGGCAGCTCGATGACCACATTCGCCGCCTTGCCGCTGCCGGCGTAGTAGAGGCTGAGCCGCTTGCGAACCTCGCTGGCTTTAATGCGCACAACTCCATCGAGATTAGTGTCGTAGTCGGCGGCCCGGCCAAACGCTTCCGTGCCAATCGTCCGCTCTTTCATCACGCCAGCGTGACCCGCGAGCGTTTGCTCCACTACAAACCGGAGAAATTCCTGGCAGCGCTGGCTGGAACGAAACTCAGGACTCGCCAACATCTGATCTCTCCATACATCAGACGCAGCAATTCAGCGGGTGGTTCGGGCGAGTTGAATGGAAACAACTTGGTTGAAATGGTTTAAACCATAAGGCAGGCTGGGATCTACTCGTGACTTCGTGATCTCCTTCTCTAGTGCTTTAGGCAATGATTCATGGTGATTCAGCCATCCGACAATGTATCGCCTACTTGTCAGTTTTGTCTGTCCTACCAGAGGTGTACCTAGTTTTTATGCACATCGGCGCCGCACTCGGCAATTGTCGGTAGCGAGGCCTAGTTGCTTTCGCAGGGGATGACTATAGGCTTTGCGCGATCAAGGACCTCACCCCCAATCTCCGACGTCGTTACTGCTTCTGTGCTCATCGCTTCAATGGTGAGTTGGTCGCGCTCTTCGCTGCCCAAGTGCTTTCCGATCCAAGCATCTTGGCGCCTCAATGCCATCGGGCATTGGATATGGCGGCAGCTCAATCGTCATCGAGCAGCGCTGGCAGCATACGTCCTTGTCGCATGGATACTTCAGACGGCGACTGGAAGGCAGTTCCATGGCTATTCCTCGATAGCGGCTACCCGGCGGAAGGCACTAGAGTCATGGCGAAGACCAGGACATGCTCATTGGCCGGCAAGGTGATGCTGCGCACAATCTTATTGCTATCGAGATTGAAAGAGTACCCGTAGAGATGAAACCTACGATCATCCTTGGATCCGTCGCCCTCCAGGCGATAGGGAACGACCACAGCCTCAGACTCTCCTGTGCAGCCGCCCGACTCATACCAGTCGCTCAGGCTCTGGGTGATCGATGAGGATGTGCCATCGGCGTAAGTGATCGTAAACACCTGAGACTCCTGGCCCCCTTCAACACCCGTGGCGAGAATGTTGAGGGTGGTGAACTTACCTTCCGGCAGCGCAACTGTTTTGCCCGTCACCACGTCCGGTACGTTGGCCGCTCCGAGATTGAATAAGACGCCATCCCACAACTGCGTCGAGCCCAGGGTTTGTTTCGAATAGGCGAAACCGCCGCCATCCAGACTCGCCGTGGTAGCGAACTTTGAGCCGTCGGTGTAGATGCCTCTTACGTTGTAGGCCGAAGAAAGATCGACCGCCACCGTCCCCTTCTTCATGCTGGCCACGCTGAGGGCGACGGTGACCGAATGCGACAGGTTGCCCGAGACGCCCGTGACGGTTACCGTTGATGATGTCGGGTTCGCCGAACTAGCAGCTGTCAGTGTCATCGTACTCCCCCCCGCTGTGCCAACCGGACTGAACGATGCCGTTACGCCCGCCGGCAGTCCTGACGCTGTCATGCTGACGCTGCCCGTGAAGCCGTTCCTCGGAAACACGCTGATCGCCGTTGCGCCGCTCTGCCCCTGCGTGAATGAGAGGCTGGAGGCTGAGGTCGAGAGCAGAAAGTCGCTCGCGCCGGTTGCCTGCGGAGGAAGCACGTCGTAGAGCGGCTGCACCGGTTGCACTGCCGCATTCTCAACGGCGACCGATATCGCCAGAATGCGTATCTTGTCGTTGTCTGGCAATGTGATCGTTTCCGTCCCAGCCGGCAGGTCGATCGGATACGCGAATAGATAGGAGTAGCCGTAGGGCACATTCGCGCCTGCGCCATCGTGATGATGCGAGCAGTACCACGCCAAGTCGGCACGCTTGATATAGCCCGGTTTAATGCCGGTCATCTCCCCGTAGCTGTCATGTGAGGTATCTTTCGAACTCCACTGCCGATCATCCCATTGTCCGATGAATCCGCCCCAGTCCTCGACATTCAGGTCCACCTTCGTGCTGCCGACTTTGAACTCCGCCTTCTGATCGCCGTCTGCCGAAGCTGCCAGCATGTAGAGGCGGCTATAGTGGCCCGCCGGAAGATCAATCGTCTGTCCCTTCGCGATTACCGCATTGGGTGTGCCGGTCTTCGCCGGGGCGAGTTGGAATTGCACATCGTTGAACGTGATCTGCGCAGGCAGCATCTCCGCCGGAAGGGCGTTGCCCTTCGCGTCGAATCCGCCCTGCGACTTCGTACCATCATTGCTGGCTGTTGCGACGTCGTAATGCAGCGTCACCGGTACAGAATGCACCGCAGCAACCTTAGCCTGCGGCGCAGCCAGCCGGACGGCGAAAGTGCGTGGCTGGTATGCGGAGAAGGAGGTGACCAGAGAGCCCTCGTTCACAATCGCGGTTCCCACCGGCTGTTCCTGTCCATTGACTTCGCGTGCGGCGGTGATCGGCGCGTCGAACGACAATCGAACGTTCGGTTGCGGTTTGCCGTCGAGTTCAACCATGCGCACGATTATTTCGTCGCCCTGCTCAGCTTTTTTCAGCGCCAGAACTCGAATCCGCGGGTTGCTCACCTTCAGCAGAGAAAATTCAAGGCCCAACACGCCTGCGTGTCTGTGCGTCTCAAACGCGATGAGTGGATCGTTGAGGCGCTGCGCTTGCCAGTCGGTCTGGCTCTGACGCCAGTCGGCGGCGTGGCCGGCGATTCCGTATGTGAACTCATGATGCCCGATGTCCTGCGTGCCTTGATCGGCGTATCCACCGCGCGTGCCGGGCGTGCGAATCAGCGTCAATCGGAGTGTGTGGTCGTTCGGTTTGTCGGACCCGTTCTTGCAATCGGTCAGGACGGTGGCGCCGAACTCGCCGTTCATGTCGGTCAGATCAATCCACTGGTGTGAGGGAACTTCGAATTTCTTCGGCTCGGCACTGGGCCGCTCGATGGTGCCAATGTCCCAGTTGTAGGTCGCCATCTGATTCGAAACCGCCAGTGGGAAGGACGCCTTCAGATTCGACTCTTTGGTGTTCCAGTCAATTGCGTTTACGAATTCCACGCGCTTCCCCGCGTCACCTGCCGAAAGCCTGATAGTCTGGACGAACGCGGAGCCGGCGGTTTCCCGTGAAACTTCCACGGCAACGCGTGCCGGACCGTTCTCCACGACGCGAATCCGCGCCGGACCGCCGACGTACGCCTTCGGTGCAGCCTGCTCCTGGTCCCAATCCATATTCCAGGCAGGCCAGTGCAGAGGATTGTCGTAAGAGATAGCAAGGCGGGCCGGCGCTGCCAGCAAGTCTTTGCCAATCGACTTGTCGTAAATACTGGAAACGTCGCCGTCGGCGTTCAGTTTTACGCGGTAGTACTGGTTCTCGAGTGCATTCTCCGACACTTGCAGCATTGCGGCGGCACTGGTGGAACTGGCGGCGGGCTGCACATCGTACACCGCATAGCCCACCGATGGCGTCTTAGCCACGAAGATCACTTTGCCGTAAGAAATCTGCGCCGGAACTTCTTTGCCGTCGGGACCGCTCACGCGAACCGCTTTAGGCATACCAGCGGGGAAGCTCACTGTGGCCTCAACCAAATCCTCGCGCGCGATGTTCAGCGGATTGAAGACCACAAGTGGGAGGCCTTTCGTCTCGGTGTTCAGCGCGGCACTAACGGCCTCAGTGGCGTTGTTGAGCACGCCTGCGAACTGGTTCATTGCGATCACATCGTCGTTCCAGGCGAACTCGTAGGACTTGGGAGTGGCCGTTCCGGCCGCGATATCGTGGAAGTGCCCGCCCATTACCAGGGTCCAGGCATCATTCAGGCGCTCGAGTGGATACGGCCGCGCCCCGAGCCATTCCGCTGCAATCGAAGCCTTCTCCGCTGCATCGGCCAGAATTTCTTCTTTCCGCAGCCACCGCTTCTGGTAGGCCTGCGAGGTCAGGGAACCGGCTGAATGGTTGGTCAATTCCATCTCGCCTGTATAGCGCGGAAGTCCGACGGCCTGAGATGGCGTGATATCAATAAACATCTGCTCCGCGTTGGCGGAGATTACGCGGACAGGGCCATTGCCGACCTTCACCGAAGGCCACGCCGGATGCGGCTGTCGCTCAGAAAAGAATTGGCCCGGCGGCGGAAGGTTCGCCGCACCTTTCGTGACGATGGCTTCCAGCCGTTTCACGGATTCTTCATCCGGGGCGCCGCCGATGTCGCCAGTGCCGTAGTAATGATAATCAGTGAACACACCGCTCACTTCACCATTCCGCGCGACGCGCGCCGCCCAATCGTCCTGATATCGTTCCTGGTCCCGATCCTGCAGAGCCTTGGCAAACGCCTCTCGCTGCTGCTGAAGACCGACGAACTCCTGAACATCCTTTTGATCGAACGGCTGCCCGCTCCGTTCGGCTTCTTGCAGTTTCTGTCGCAGCGGTTGGAGTTTCTTCTGGACGTCTTCCAGAGCGGCGTTCGGTAGCTCGGGTGGCAGCGGCTGACTGAGATCGGTGTCGATGCCGCCACCGTAGCTCCCCGGATTGATTCCGGCCAGCACGCTCTCGCCGTCCGGTCCCACCCACACGCCCACGTTGAAGGGCGTGCCCTCTGGCGTTTTCTCCTGCGATTCCAGCCCCCCGGCGTTGGCCGAGGATCCCCAAACGAGCTTCTGGGTCGAGAATCCCTTGACTCCGGAGTGTGCGAGGATGGTCGGAAGCGAAGACGGAAATCCGAAACAGTCGGGCAACATGTACTCCGCGCTGGCTTTGCCCAGCTCTTTGCGAAACCAGTCATTCCCATATAGAACTTGCCGGATGATGGCCTCGGCGCTGGGTGCGTTTACGTCGCCCTCTTCCATGGATGATCCTGTGGGGAACCACCTGCCTGAATCGACGTATCCTTTCACCCTTGCGAAATCGGCGGGGAAATATTCCTTCATGAAGCGGTACCGGTTCGCGCCGCTGAAATTGAAAACGTAATGGGGATATTTATCGATCAGGGTGAAATTATCCTCCATGGTCTTGCGAATATATTCTTGGATGACCTGGGGATACTCCCATCGCCATTCCGTATCCAGGTGGGCATATCCGACCACGTAGAGGGTTGGCTGCTTGCTCAAATCGGGTTTGTCGGTGGTTTGTGCGTAGGAAGCTGAGAGAAACATCAAACAGGCCAGTGAGGCCACTATCAGAGGAGTACGGAATCGCGGCATTACGGCTCTCCAAGTGTGTCCATGCGGACAGACAAACTTCGCAACCGATGTTCTTGCAGATGTTTGTTGATCGAATATTGCGCGGGGAATGTCAATGCATCGGGATGTCATATCCATGCCCCCACGTATGTAATTGACGCAATAGACCTTGTCGGATGTTATTCCCTGAGAGTACGACCGGTTCGCGGCTGTGGAAACTGAATTCCCGGGGCAGGCGGTCTGCAGGAATCTGAGTCGTTGGTCTTCTCAGTGAGAGATTTCGAGCGTCATGCGACCGATTAAGGGATGATCAGGGTTGCGCGGTTACTTCCTTTATCGCGCTCGCGGCACGCGCCGCAATCGATCCAAAGCCCCTCTGGTTGGAGTCATTCAGCAGGGATTCGAGCCGACTTCGAGCGGCGACTCGGTTCCCGGAAGTCATTTCGATCTCTCCCATGGCCAGACGAGCTTCGAAGGCGTAGTTTAGCAATCCTCTCCTGGACGATTCTGCAAGAACTTGCTGCAGGCCATCCGTCGCCTTGGCTCGGTCAGCAGCATTGGACGAAGCTCCGTGGACACGAGCCGCAGTGATAGCGGCGAACAATTCCACCGGCCGATCATGGTATTTCTCCGAAAGGGCAGAGGATCGTTCGATGGCGTCCTTGGCGTCCTGTATCCTGCCTTGCGCTAACATGGCTCGGGACAGAACGGCATGTGCCAGAGACTCGTCTCGTAAAGCATTTTCTCGGGCAAATTCCTCGATCACGCGTTTGGCAATCGCCGCAGCTTCAGAACCGTTGTGCTCATCTATCGAAAGCTGCGCCAGTTCGAGTTGAAAGCGCGACGAGCTTTGCTTGTCTCCAATCTCGTCGAAGATCGCAATTGCTTCGGATTCGTATCGGCGCGCCTGCAAAAAGTTTCCTTCCGTTCGAAAGGCGCTTCCCAGACAGGCCAAGCCGATGGCAGCCTTTTCCCGGTCGCCGATCCGGCGGCTGAGCTCTACCGACTCCTCACAAGTCCTCTTGGCTGTTTCATGGTCACCGAGCGCCAGAAGTGCGACTCCGAGAGCGCCCTTTACCAGCGCAACTCCGTCCGGGTTCGCGATTTCCTGATTCGTGGCAAGCGACTCTTCGTACTTCTGGCGAGCTCCGTTTGGGTCACCTAGAGCCAGAAGCACATCGCCGAGATCGTCAAGTTCGTTCGCCACACCCAGTTTGTTTCCGATCCGGCGATAAGTGGCAAGGGCCTGTTCGTACATCTTTCTGGCCCCCAACGAATCTCCCTTGTTCTCCAGGGCAATTCCGCTGAAATTGATCGCCCGAGCCACGCCTCTTTGGTCATCGGCGCCGTCGAATATCTGTTTGGCTTCAGCAGCGGCCTGAACGGCCTCATCGGAGTGCCCAAGGTTGGAGAGTGCCCATGCCTGGTCGGACCGGGCTTGTGCAAGCAGCAAAGATGCCCCCAACAGACGCGCTTTCTGTGCCGCCCTGGCACAGGATGCCTGGTCCCTTCTGTAGTCGCCCACGGACTCGGCGGCACGAGCCTCCGCTAAATCAATTCTCGGATCGTCGCCTAGAGGAGGAGGCAACTTTTGCAGTGCCTCCACTGTATCGAGAGCATCTTTTCCCTTCCCCCCGCTGACTTGGGCTTGGGCTAAGGCTAGACCGTAGTCCAAGCTGTCGGGGAAGAAGGCGACAAGGGCGCGGTAAATCTCGATGGCCTTTTCCCAATTCTTTGACATCTCGTGGTAGCGTCCCTCCACGAGAAGACGCTCCGCTCGGGGCAGGTTTGACGAGAGCTCGAAGGCACGCTTGGCCTCGGTCCTGGCGTTCTCGTCGTAGCCCAGAGTCGCCCAAGCGGTGGCGAGAGCCGCGTGGGGAAGGGCGTAGCGAGGTTCAGTGGTAATGGCCTTCTCAAACAGGTCACGAGCCGCAAGCGCATCAAATACCCGTAGCTTTCCCAAACCCTCTGAATAGAGGCGAGCGGCATCGTGGTTCGCCGGCAGAGCGAAGGCGATTTCGGCGGCCTCCTGGCGAGTGACTCCCTGGACGCCCAACCTCGTCCGCACGTGCTCCCCGGCCTGCGAGACCAGATCAAAGAGATGAGATTCGTCGCCGGTCTCAGATACCGCGTCGATGGTTTCGCCGTTTCGGGTATCTTGCAGCCGCAGATCGAGCCGCACCCGGCCAAGAGACCCCTGGCGCAGACTCGCATACGAGCCGAGGACTACGAAATCGGCACCCAGATTCTTGCTGATCCGAGTCAGGCTGTCCTTACCCAAACTGTCAACATCGGGCAACGAGAGCTCAATCCTCATTCGCGCCACACTCTCCGACGGTATGGTTCGCAGTTCCTCACCAGCCGCAAGCTCCGTTGTGAGCCAATCGGATAAGGCCGTCGAAATCCAAGCCTGGTCGGTGCGGCCCGACAGGTTCTTGAAGCCCAGGACAGCGACAGAGCGGCGGGGAATGACCGTGACCGGCGAGTTCGCGAGCGTAGCTGGCTGAGCCCGGAAAAGGTAATATGCCACTCCGAGCCCGACTAGCACTAGCGACAATGCGGGTACAAAATACCAGCGGCGCAACCACCCACTGGACTTCACCTCCGGACTTAGGATTGTTGTCGGAGCTGCATGAGGCGCGGCCACGAGCAGCCCGGAATCAGACCCGTGAGACACCGCACGCGCTCCAACCAACTCGTCGTTTTGAATGGGAGCGATGAACCGGTAGCCCCGACGGTGCAAAGTCTCGATGTAGCGGGGGCTTTCCGCGGAATCACTCAAGGCCAGCCTTAGCTTGCTCATGGCCTTGTTAAGGCTACGATCGAAGTCGACAAACGTGTCTTCAGACCAGAGCCTTTGCCGAAGCTCATCTCGCGTCACCAGTTCCCCGGGGCATTCCAGCAACAAGGCCAGGATGTGAAACGGTTGTTCTTCCAGTCTGATCCGCACACCATGCTTGCGCAGTTCGGCGGTGCGCAAATCCACTTCGAAGACACCAAAGCGCAGGGTGCGATGGGATTGAGAAATAGCTTCCATTATGGTACCCAAGCTTCCCGGTGAAGATTAGCCGCGAGGGTAGCACGTAGAACCATCGCTGATCAAGACATCCAGCGCGTGTTTACGTTGCACCACGGCAGGCTTTGGCAGATATCAGTGGGCTGGGAATAATAGCCCGCAAAAGTCATTGCCTCAACCACATACGCGGGAGCACCAAGATGACATCTGGATGCATTGACATCCCCTCGCGAACTCTGAACACTAGGCTTCGAACTGTCCTGCTGCGGCGGAGGATCTCCCATGTACGAACCATCCAGGCCCCGGTTCGCACCCTTTTCGAGACGCCAATTGTTGCGGACATTCGGCCTCGCCTGGCTTGGACGCAGGACGCTGGCGGGTACATGTCCCCTGTCTGTCGCAACCTGGGTGGCTCGAAAGGGAGAGGCGACGGCACCGAAGAAGAGACTGACCGGCGGCGACAACGGAAACATGGCACAACTCATCCGCGAGGAGTTTCTGCATGCCTGGAACGGTTACAAACAGTATGCGTGGGGCCATGATGAACTTCAGCCTTTGAGTAAAGGCTATCGTGACTGGCACAACGTTCCGCTCTACATGACTCCGGTGGATGCCCTCGACACGATGATCCTGATGGGACTGGACGACGAAGCGGCAAAGACCAGGGAATTCATCGGCAACAACTTGTCCTTCAACCAGGATATCTACGTCAAGAACTTTGAGATCACTATCCGAATGCTCGGGGGCTTGTTGAGCAGCTACCAACTAACCGGTGACAAGCGGTTGTTGGAGTTGGCCGAGGATCTTGGAAACCGCTTGCTGCCGGTGTTCAGTTCTCCAACGGGCATGCCCTATGTGAATGTCAATCTGAAAACAGGCGCAGTTCGTGACGAGCAAACGAATCCCGCGGAAGTTGGTACTCTGCTCATTGAATTTGGCACACTGAGCAAGTTGACAGGGAAGCCTGTCTACTACGACAAGGCAAAGCATGCGCTAGTTGAACTTTACAATCGCCGCTCGCCCATCGGACTGGTTGGTGCTGGTATCAACGTGAAAACCGGCGAGTGGAACGATCACACAAGCAATATCGGTGGCGGAATCGATTCTTACTACGAGTACCTGCTGAAGTGCTGGCTGCTGTTTGGGGACAAGGATTGCGAGCGAATGTGGCAATCGAGCATCGAAGCACTGAACAAATACGTTGCTGACGACGGTCCTGCCGGCTTGTGGTACGGCGAGGTCGATATGAATTCGGGCAAACGCGTGGGCACAGAGTTCGGCTCCCTCGATGCCTTTTTTTCGGGCGTGCTTGCTCTGTCTGGTGACATTACGCGAGCTCGGCGATTGGAGGAATCCTGCTACAAGATGTGGACGACTTTCGGAATCGAACCCGAAGAACTGGACTATTCCAAGATGAGGATCACCTACAACGGGTATGCTCTTCGACCGGAGATCATCGAGTCAGCTTACTACCTCCATCACTTTACAAATGACTCCAGATATCTTGAGATGGGACGAACGTTCTTTGGCGGTCTGGTGAAATACTGCCGCACCGAAGTTGCCTATGCGGCTCTAAAGAACGTGGAGACGAAGGAGAAAAGGAACGCGATGGAAAGCTTTTTCTTGGCGGAGACCCTGAAATATCTGTATCTACTGTTTGCACCGCCCGAGACCTTGGATCTGACACAGGTCGTATTCAATACGGAGGCACATCCCATCCGAAGAAGCTGGCAGACAGACTGACTGCTGGTTCCTGGGTTAGACCGAGTGTCCTGGTAGAACACAAGTCTCGAAGCGCCTGTCGATGTAGAATTTGTACTCATTATGCAAACTTGGGCCAGAGCGGTTTGCAGTCCCTCCGTCCGGGGACATGTGCTTCTGCTCTCGCTTTTCGCATCGATCGCCGCTGGGAAGCCGATTGCATGCGCGGCTCAGTCAACCTCTGACGACACCGATCCCCGAGTCGAGAAGCTTTACCGCGAAGCCAAAGACGCCCAAGCGCGAGGCGACCAGGCCGAGGCCATTGCAAAATACGAATCCATTCTGAAAGCGGCGCCACGTCTGGGAGCCGCCTACAACAACCTCGGCCTGATTTACTTTCAGCAACGCAACTTCCGCCAAGCCATAGCGGTTCTTGAGAAGGGATTGGCCGTCGATCCTAAGATGGCGTCCGCATCGGCCTTGTTGGGCATTTCACTCTACGAGACCGGTGACTACGCGAAAGCCCGCGCCAGACTGGAAGCAACGCTGAGGTTTAATCCCAAGGACAACAATGCAGAGCTTTTTCTGGCCAACGATCTGATCAAACTGGGAGACCCGGAAGCTGCCGCGCGGCATCTTCAGGAACTCGCCCGCCGGCAACCGAATGACCAGGAGGTTTTCTATCTTCTTGGGGAGGTTTATATGCAACTTTCCGAGAAGGCTCTGACCAGACTGAACGCCATCGATTCGAATTCGGTTTATGTGCACCAAATGTCAGGCGAGATCATGGAGAGCATGAAGAATTACGATGGAGCGGTGGTTGAGTACAAGAAGGCGATCGAGATGGCACCACAGCAAGCAGGCACTCACTACAAATTAGGAAACACCTACTGGCTGCTGGGTGAGTGGGACGCCGCCGTCGAGCAGTTCCAGGCAGAACTCGTCAACGACCCGACCAACTGCAAGGCACGAGCGCAGATTGCCAATATTCTCATCGCGCAGCGTATGGATTTTGACGAGGGACTGGCCAATGTGGACAAGGCGCTTGCTGCCTGCCCCGACCTGACGCAAGCCCGCATCGACCGCGGCAGAGCCCTGCTCAAGCTGAACCGCAACGAGGAAGCTGCGAACGATCTGGAGGCAGCCGAGCGATCCAGCCCAGATGATCCTAGCGTTCACTTTTTCTTGGCGCAGGTGTATCGCACACTGGGGCGCTCCCGGGAATCTCAGGCCGAGATGCAAGTCTTCAGCAAGCTCGAGGAGAGCGCCCGTTCGGCGAAGGCGGAACGGGCTAAGGAAGTTCTACAGAACAAAGAAGAGGCTCACTGACCGGCCCCGGTACTCCGTTGTTGTTAGCCTTCATTAGTGACCTTCCGAGGGAGAATCACGTCGCAGGGCGTCTGACCGGTCAAATTCGAGTTTCGCTTTTTCGGCCGAGCCTTCCTTCCGATAGACCTGCCCCAGAACATAGTGAAGGCGCGGGTTCTGAGGAGCCAGGGCAACCGCCTTCTCAAACTCAGTCTGTGCTTTCTCCAACTGACCTAAGTGTTCGTAGGCCCGACCTATTTGTTCATGAGCCCGGAATTCCAGAGGCGAAATCCCGACGGCCTGCAAGAGATAAGGCAACGCCACCTGCGGCTGATTCTCGTCCAACAGAAGCGATCCGAGGTCGATAAACGGTTCCGAGTCCTGATTCAGCGCGCCTTTTTGCCGAGCGATCGCGGTTCGGAACGCGGCGGTTGCTTCTTCGGTACGACCGAGCCCTTGATAGGACAACCCAAGGTTATACTCTGCACGAAGATTCGTGGGATCCATCTTCAGGCACCGCTGAAAAACCTCAATTGCCTGTTCGAACCGGTTTTCGATGTACTTCGTCCGGCCGAGGTAGTACCAGCCTTCGGTGTCCTCTGGGGCCGACTGCAGCTCACGCGTGAGCCACTTGTCGGCATCGGGGTAGTCGCCCAGCAGAATGTAGTCGAACGCAACGACCTTCAAATCAGGTGCGCCCGGAATACGGTATTTGGCGCCTTCGGTGTACTCGGCCAGCGAAGCTTTGGCTTTCGCTTCTTTGAACTTTGAGTCAACTACGCCAGAATTGAAGTACTCCCCGTTCTCTGCTTGTTTTTGCAGAGAAGCTTTCTCATGCACTTGCTGGAAATAAATAGATCCCAACAGGTAGTGGCCGTCCGCCGAACTGGCGTGGGTGATCAGGTATTGCTGGACGCTCCGCTCGGCCTCGTTGAGTTTTCCTTGCTGGATAAGTGATCGGGCCCGGTCCAGTACCGCATCCTGAGTTCCGGACTTCCCGGCTGACTGAGGAGCCCCTGGATTGGGGGCAGAGCTTTTTCCGGCAGAAGGCTCCGGCGACTGCCCGAAGGAGAGGGCACACCAGAGCAGCACTAAGACCGACACGACTCCGGCGAAGCGAACGGTCCCAACTACGCAAGCACCGGTCTTTGGCTGCGACGACACCCCTCCAGTGCTAGATCTGGAGATCATGATTCGGCCATTGTATGTCTGCCCTCGGGCTCCCATGCAAGCAAACAGAAGCCGGGACCCGTGGGTCCCGGCTTGCGGTTACGGCGCGTGCCGCGGTAGCGACGGGGATTCCCTAAAAACTGATTTTGAAGAAGGCCTGTCCTTGTCTGGCTGAATTGGCTTGGCAAGGCGCACTCCCGCCAGTGCCGTTCGGATTGACCACTCCAAAGCGAAGGATGCCATCGGCGATATTGACATCTGGCGTGCACCTTATCGCGCGGTTTAGGACGTTGAAGAACTCCATTCTCAGCTCCGCGTCCACGTTTTCGGTGAAACGGAAGTGTTTAGCAAGACCGACATTCTCGTTTTTCCCGAAAGCTCCGCGAATCCCCCCGACCTCCCGCGGAGCATTTCCCCCAGTGTAGCCAGGGAACGCGAAAGCGCCCGTGTTGAATGCAGTGGCTGCCGGAGCTGCGCAGGGATTGTTGGAGGGGCACTTTCCCAAACTCTTGTTGTAATTCCCATAATTGAGGCTGAAAGGCTGACCGGAAACAATGCTGGCCCGGTTGAAGCCATTTCCATAGGGATTGTAGTTGGCGCTGATCATCTGCGGCGTGCCGCTCGCGTAGTTGAGAATCGTGCTCACTTGCCAGCCGCCAAGCAATAGCCGCGCGGCGGGATTGTTGTAGTTGGCGAACTTCTTATGTGGACCGATCGGCAATTCGTAGACGCCGCTGATGGTTGCGATGTGCGTCTGATCGTTGCTGGCAATGGACCATTCTGACTTTTGGTTGTACCCGTTCAGAGACCCGGAGTTGAAGGTCGAGAAACCGGTGTCGGTGTTGGACATCGTCTTAGACAGGGTATAGGACACCAGGAAACTCACGCCGCTAGTGAAGCGTTTTTGTCCCTGTACTTGGAGGGCGTTGTAATAGGCCGTTCCACTCATGTCGAAGTTATTGCAAAGGCCGCCGCATGAACCACTCGGGGTGTACATCGGATAGGGGAGAACTGCCTGCCGCACGGAAACCCCCGTCCCCCAATCACACATGAAGGTGGCGTAAGGAGCGTAGAAAGGCCCTCCGCTCAGTCCCGGGTTATTGCTGTTTGCCGGGCAGGTGATGGCGGGAGCCAGAGGAAGACCGAGTGCCTGCAGGGCCGCCTGCTGAGGAGCGCCCGTCCAGGCCGTCCCGATCCCATTGCTGGACGAGAGCAAGCAAGTCGGGCTGGTGGCGAGCCCGTTCGCATTCGGCGCGGGATTAGGACAGAGCGCCTGTAAATTGGCGGGGCTAAGCTGATTGATGGGATTCAACATTCCCGGCAAATGGATTGCCCTGTTGCCCACATACGAAGCAGACAGGAACATATTCCAGGGAAGTTCGCGCTGGACTCCGAAGTTCCACGCTTGAGTGTAGGGGGCCTTTGCGCTGGGAACGAATTGGTGCAGGGCGTTACCGCTGGCGTTGGCTACTGTCGACGAGAACGGTAGTGCGGGGGGATCCCCAATGGGCGTGGTGTCCCACTCGCCCCACCCTGGGACCGGGCTGCCATTCCCATTCGCCGGTAGGTTTCCTACCAGCCACTGGCCGTAGTTGTTGGCTACCTTGTTGACGCCGAATTCATAGGCGCCGCCGTTGAGCGTGCTCAAAGCGAATCCACCGAGGACCACCGTCTTGGGATTCATCTCGTACGTAAATCCGAGACGCGGACTGAAGTGCTTCCATTGGATTGGGCCGTGCTCAAACCCAGAGCACCCTGCGCATGTGCCCAACTGGGTAGCCGCCCCAAGCAGCGACTGACCCGTAGCGGGGTTGATCGCCCCAGGATTCGCGATTTTCGGATTGAAGTAGACGACGTTGTTGGCGTTTTCAGTGAAGGGCCGGAGGATATCCCAACGCAGCCCGGCGTTGACTGTGAGTTTCGGCGTGATCTTGATGTCGTCCTGGAAGTAGGGCGAGATGGCCAGGTTGCGGAGCCTGCTTTCCGGCGCGAAGTTCCGCGAGGCGGAGTCGACTTGACCCAGCAGGAAACTGGCGAAAGCGCTTCCTGTGGAGGCGACGTTCACTCCATCGCTTGTCGTAAGGCTGCTGAAGGTGGTGTTAGCGCCGCAGGTCTGGCATTCATGATCATCCTGGTAGGCGCGGTGGATTTCCATGCCGATGTTGAAGGTGTGCTTGCCGTGGATCCAGATCCAGTTGTTGGCAAGACTGATGCCCAGCTTGCGATTCAGCGAAAAGGTTCTCGATTGTCCCAGGTCACCCGGCTCGAAGGCGTTCGGGTCGGAGGTGGTGAAGTTTATGTGGGGGAAACTGATGCTGCCCGCAACCCCGGGAAACGGATTCTTGACGTTGGGATTGAACTGATTGTTAATCTCCCCCATCCAACCAAATCCGCCGGTCATCACAAGGTTGTTGGTGATTGTGTTGGAATAGGTCAGAAAGAGGCCAGTCCCCAGCCTGAACTGCGGGTTCTGCCCGGTGATTGGATTATTAAGAGGGTAGAGAGCATTGTTGTCGCAGCAGGATGGGGTGGTTTCCTTATCCCGCCAAAAGCTGCCGTGAATCTTCTGCCTATCGGTGAGGTTGTGGTCGATCGAGAAACCCCAGTTGGGCTGGCGAAAGAGTCCGACTCCCGCCCGTGATGTCGCGTTGTTGAGGGAGAAAGTACTGGTAAGGTTAGGAGCCGCAATCAGAGACGCGACCTGGGCCGAAGCAGCGCTAATGCAGGTCGAAGGAATCTTGTTTCCGGGCCACTGCTGCCCCGGCGCCACTGGAGGCGTGCAGCCCGCGGGAATCAGAACAGGATTGGCGGCCCAAGCCGTGGGAACATAAATGTTGATTGCGTGCCCCTGCCCGTCCACGAGGCCACTAAAATCGCCCCCTACCATAGCCGGGGTTGGGACTGTCATAGTCCCGGTTTGGGCGGAGTTTTGCCGGAACCACTCAAAATCGAAGTGCCAGAAGGTCTTGTTTTTTCCGTTGTAAACGTGGGGTATCCACACCGGCCCACCGACCGCAACTCCATAGTTGTGCTGGATGAGGTGGGGGACCACACAGCACGTCCCATCCGGCTTGGCGTTTGACAGGGAGACGCCCGGGGCGAAGAAATAGCTATTGCGCATGGACTCGAAGACATCGCCGTGGAGCACGTTGGCGCCCGAGGCAAACTGATAAGAAACCACGCCTTGCGCCAGCCCATATTGCGCCGAGAATACGGAACTCAAGACTGAGAACTCACTCACCATTTCGAAAGGCGGGTTGATGAAGGTCTGAAAGCCCTGGGTTTCAGCCTGAACGGCTGCGACCCCGTTAAATACCACTTCGTTTTCAAAGTCCACGCCGCCGTTGATGCGGTGGCTGAATTCACCGCCCTGCGTACCCGGAGCGAGAAAAATGTAGTCGTCGATCTGCCGGCCGACGTTTGCCACACCCCCGTTGACACCACCGATTTCCAGTGGGAGTTCTTCCACGATCTCGTGCTCGATCGTCGTAGCCAACTCCGGTTGCTCGGTTTGGAGCGTGATCGCTTCCGCTTTCACCTCCATGACCTCGTGAACAGCACCGGTCTCGAGGACAGCGTCGACGGTCGACCTCTTGCCGCCGGGCTCGACCGCCACTCCGTCGGCCACGAAAGTCTTGAAGCCGGCCTTCTCGACCTTCACGGTATAGGTACCCGGAATAAGATCAATGATGATGTAAGAGCCGGTACTATGAGTGGCGCCCCGGGTTACCACACCGGTTGAGGTGTTGGTGGCCGCTACGGTCGCTTCGGCAACGACGGCTCCAGTGGTATCAGTGACCGTACCGGTAACTCCGCTGGTTGCCTGGGCTTGTGCACGGGGTACTGAACTCAGAAGGAGAGCTAAACAAATGATCACATAAAGTCCAACGGCGAAGCGAGAGCGCATAAAACCGGAGATCGAGAACATCCTCATCGTAGGCTCCTTGAAGAGTCTTTGCCTTCCAGATTGGCGAGAACGAAGTGGCCTCCGCTACTGAGACCAATCCGGCGCGCCCAGATCAGGCATCGCAAGGGAGTCTGGTCCTGAGGGACCTGAGAGTCAATGCACCGGGGTGTTATCTCTACCTTCCCCGGTATCCGATTGAATAGGGACTAGTTAAAAACAATTATGCCCATCGATAGATTGGGTTCGGTGAGCGCGGTTCGCCCGGCCAAAGGGGGGTCTAAGCGATTCACGAAAATGACTTCTTGTAGAAATGGAAGTTCGATTGTATGAATTTGTGGAGGTACTTACCAGGGAAACACTCTTGGGCCTCTCAAGCGGGTGCTCTCGCCTGGGCTCTGGTCGTGGGCGGCCGTCAGTGGGCGGCCGTTAGTCGGCGACTCCCTTTCCCTCAACGACGGTGAGGATGCGATCCACAACTGGGATTGCAACCTCTTGCGTCGCGCCACTGGGCCAGCGGATCTCGACTCTGTCTACCTTGGAGGAAGTCCCCAGTCCAAAGTGAACTCGCTGATCAGAACTGGAGCCGTAGCTGCCACCGCTGTAAACGTCGGCGCGCTGTCGTACACCTCCTGCGGTCAGGAACACTTTCGCTCCGAGGGCATCTCGCGGACTTTTGGGGCCTCCTACGAGCTTCAGGGTAATCCAGTGGTTGTCGTTCTTGACCACGTTGCGCAGCAGCGTGGGCGTGGCATCCATATTGTTGATCACTACGTCAATGTGGCCGTCGTTGAAGAGGTCTCCGAACGCCGCGCCTCGGGCCGGAATCACGCCGGCCAAACCGGTGCCCGTGGCGGGCGCAACTTCGCGGAAATGCTTGCCGTCGAGGTTTCGAAACAACTGCGGACGCTGGGCCCAGGTTGTTCCCCAGTCCAGCGAATCTACGCCGACGTAAACGTGCCCGTTAGCAAGAAAGAGATCAAGCAGTCCGTCGTTGTCGAAATCGAGGAAGCCGTTCCCCCACGCGAGGAAAGGAATCGTTGGTTCTACCAGACCCGCTTCGAAAGTCGCGTCGCTGAAGCTACCATCCCCTTCGTTGCGGTACAGAGTCTTGTAGTCGTCGGAAAAGGTGCTGATGAAAAAGTCGACTCTGCCGTCACGGTTGTAATCCCCGACACCAATTCCCATGGATGCTTGCTCACGTCCCTCTCCGCTCAGCCCTAGTCCGGAGAAATAACTCACATCCGCAAATGTTCCGTCGTGCCGGTTGCGGTAAAGGTAGTTGGGCACTGAATCGTTGGCCACCACCAAGTCCACCCAACCGTCATCGTCTGTATCCACAAACACTGAAGCCAGACCGTAGTAGCCATAGGAGTCGGAAACGCCAGCCTTTACGCTGACATCCGTGAACGTGCCGTCTCCGTTGTTATGAAAGAGATGATCGCCTTCTCCGGGCAGACCCATCGGTCCGCAGAACACGTTGACACCTCGAAACTGACAAGCGCCCGGCGGAATTCTACCCTTGCCCGCCTCCGGCGGATTTTCCAAGTCATACTTGACGTAGCCCGGAACAAACAAATCCAACAAGCCGTCGTGGTCGTAGTCGCCCCAGGTCGGCCCAGTTGACCAACCCCCGACGATCACGCCGGCCTTCTCTGCCATGTCGGTGAACGTGCCATCGTGGTTATTGTGATAGAGACGGTTCTTGCCGAAGTTGGCCACATAAATATCGGGCCAGCCATCGTTATCGTAGTCGCCAACCGCTACTCCGAAACCCCAGCGCTCGTTAGCCACGCCCGCTCTGTCGGTGACATCGGTAAAGGTTCCGTCGTGATTGTTGTGAAACAGCATGGCTCGGGGCGCCGGCTCCTTCCCCGCCAAGGCATCGACCGTAGACCCATTCAAAAGGTAGATGTCCAACCAGCCGTCATTGTCATAGTCGAGCAACGCTAACCCGGAGCCATTGGTCTCGAGGATGGTCGTCTTCGCTGGAGTGCCCATACGATGGTGAAACTTGCCAAGGCCAGCCTGGTGGGTGATGTCAAGGAACACGACGGGAGCATCGTCCACAAATCCGCCTGAAGTAATCGGACGTGATTTGGCATCTTTCACGGGCGTGTGGGCGGCGCCAGTTGCCATGCCCATTGGGGAAGAAGACCGCCGCGTTTTCTCCTGCTGTTTCTCGATCGGGAAGCCCTGGGCCGCGCTCGGTACCACGAAGAACCACATGGTCGCCACGAGAATCCACGGCGCCAAGTTGCCTCGCCGGCTATGCATCAGTTGTCTGACCCCTTTCCCGCGGACGGTTCGTCTATCTGCAGGATCTGATCACCTCGCACATCCTTCAACGTCTGCACGATGCCGCTCGGCCAACGAATTTCCACGGTCTTAGCCGCTGCCTCCAATCCCAAGCCAAAATGCACCCGTTTGTCACTGGATGAGAGATAGCTGCTCGCGGTAGTCACGGTCGCGAATTGTTGTCCTTTGCCGGTAACTAGTTTGATTTCCGCACCGATTGCATCGCGGTTGCTCTTATGGCCTACCAGTTTCAGCGTTAGCCAATGGTTCGCAGTCTGGGTTTCGTTGTGCAGGATATGGACGGGTCCATCATTGGTGGTGACAACCGCATCCAGTCGGCCGTCATTGTCGATGTCTCCAATTGCCATTCCCCGTCCCAACCACGCTTCATGAAAAATGCCGCCAGAATCGGGCGACAGGTCCACAAATCCCTGGCCCGTGTTCTGCACCAACAACATCGGTTCCCGATAATGCAGGTTGGGATAGTTCAGCTCAACCGTGTCGAGATCGTGTCCCTGGGCGATCAGAAGGTCCTTCCATCCGTCATTGTCGTAGTCCATGAAGCGCACACCCCAGCCCGAATGTGAGCGCGTCATGCGGCCCAGGCCCGAGTCATAGCTGGCGTAGCTAAATGTGCCGTCGCCGTTGTTCTTGTACAACGCATACATTTGGTTTGCGAGGTCGGTGATTACCACGTCAGGCAGGCCGTCATTGTTGTAGTCTGCGAAGTCTACGCCCATTCCGGCATAGGTCCGGCCGTCCCCATCGGCGGCGATGCCAGACGCGAGTCCGACTTCCTCGAAAGTGCCATTACCCTTGTTGCGGTAGAGAAATTCAAACATAGAGTCGTTGGTCACGAAGATGTCGATGTGCCCATCGCGATCATAGTCAGCAAGAGCCAGGCCCAGCCCCTTTCCCGGCTTCGAAATCCCGACCTTTTGCGAGACTTCCGTAAAATGACCGTTCCCGTCGTTGTGGTACACCAAAGGTGAAACTGGCTGGAAGTAGTCTGGATGGCAGTAGGACCGATAGCCATCCTTGTGCTCTCCACACCAGATATCCTCGAAGTCCCACTGCATGTAGCGCAGCACCACAAGGTCAACGAAACCGTCATTGTCCAGGTCCACCCACGCGGCGCTCGTCGACCAACCGCTCCCGCCCACGCCGCTTTTTTCCGTGACGTCAGTGAACGTGCCATCTCCGTTGTTGTGGTAGAGCTTGTTGCCACCGTATGCCGTCACATACAAGTCTTCGTAACCGTCATTGTCGTAGTCGCCGACCGCCACTCCCATGCCATAGCCGGCACCCTGCAGCCCCGCCTTCTCTGTGACATCCTCAAACGTGCCATCGAGCTTCTGGTGATAGAGGCGATTCCAGTAGTTCGGCCCGCTTTTCTGCGGGACGACCCCCTTTGGAGTGGGATCGTTTATGGGAGCGCCATTTACCAGGAAGATGTCTAGCCTCCCATCGTTGTCATAATCGAAGAGCGCCACTCCCGCTCCCATAGTCTCCAGTAAGTAATGTTTGGCGGTATGGGAAGCAATGTATTCGAAATGCACGCCGAGTGCTGAGGTGACATCTCTGAAGTTCCCCTGAGATGGTCCCGAACCTGTAGGTTTGGCAGCCTGTTGGGCAAGAGTATACGCAGTCAGGAAAAAAAAGAACGGGAGACTCAGTCCTAAACGCATGCAGGCGGCATTGTATAACGTCATCTCGTCGGCCCAGATTGGCTTCTTTCACATCGCAAACTGTTCGTCAAGGCCCTACGAGGTCATCTAAATGTGCCCGGGAATTCGATTGACGTGAAACGCTTTATCCGCAAATGTTCTGGCGCTGCTTCTTCAACTATTTCACCCGCCTGGCGGAGGGATTGGACCTTCCCGTGGAGGCCTGGGTGCTTGATTCGCCGCCCGGCGTTCTGGCAAGCGCCTACGAGCGAGACCCCTCATCTGTGACAAGTCCCGATTTTCAGAAACTCCATTCCGAATTCGGCGATCAGGGTGCGCTCGATGTCGTTTTACTGACTTGTTCTTTTGCCTTCATGAATTGGTTTGCGGATGCTCTGGAAATTCCTTCGGAAGACATTGCCGTGCAGACCTATCAACAGGTCTATGGTACCGACCGGAAGTGAAGCCGACATCCTGAGTGTGAAGAGCTACGGATTCAACCGGGAACAGGAACAGTTGGACTGATGTTGCAGATGCGAAGTATCTCTTAAAAGAAAGAATATTCCGGCCGGAACCGCCGCTATTCTCGAGCTAGAACGACTGCGCGAATCGACTCTCCAGAAACTCCCCGAGCTTCGCTGCAACCCTGAACTGCGGAATCGGATCGAGTTCCTTGAATGCCGATGTGAACGCGTTCAAGAGACTCCAGATCGTTCGCGGCCGGAATTCTTCGTGTCTGAGCTCAACGTAGAGATCATGAACCGTGCATGCGAGATGTTTCGGTGCCTCCAGCTTGCCCTCACCGAACGCCTCGTAGATGACCATTCTTGCGGTGACATCAGTGAGTTCACTCCGCTGCCAGCCTTCCACCTGTTTCCGCATGGCTTCGAGGTTCCGTTGCTTGCGATCAACACCGAGTGACAGGCAGTCCACGAGCGAGAACGACTCTGAGTGTGCTTCGCGAGCACGGGAGTGAACACGCCGGAAACAATGCGACAAAGTGGGTTCGTTCCCGGGAAGATGGAGCGAACCCATCTTTAATAGGAGCGGCATGTTAACAAGGCATCAACGGAGCGCTAATTTTGCCTGAGGAGGTCTTCATCGATGGCGCGTTCCACGGCGGCATGCGCGTGGATTGTCGTCGAAGGATGTAATGGTAGAGGTGAATCGCCCTGCGAGATCAAAAGTTCAATCTCCGTACATCCAAGAATGATCGACTCTGCACCGTCTCGTGCCAGTTCGCCTATGATTTCCCGATACCGTTCCCGGGACTCTTGCCGAATTACGCCGTGGCACAGCTCCTGATAAATCACATCGTGCACATCTTGACGCGACGCTGCTGAAGGCACAATAGCCTCAATGCCGAGCTTCCTCATGCGTTGTGTGTAGAACTTTTCTTCCGTCGTGAATCGCGTGGCAAGGAGACCTACTCGCTTGTGGCCGGATTTCCTGATCGCTGCCGCTGTCGCGTCCACGATGTGCAATAAGGGGATTTTCACTGCGGAAGTAATCGAGTCGGCCAGTTTGTGCATGGTGTTGGTGCACAGCACAACAAACTCCGCCCCCCCGCGTTCCAGGTTGCGGGCGGCTTCTGCCAGTAGCGTCCCCAGCGTCTGCCAGTCTCCTTCGTGCTGTAGCCGCTCAACCTGCTCAAAGTCCACGGTGACCATCAGGCTTTTGGCATTATGGTGACCGCCGAGACGCCGCTTGGTTTCCTCATTAATTAGTCGGTAGTACAAAGCTGATGATTCCCAGCTCATGCCCCCGACTAGTCCGATCATCTTCATGCTGACCATGATACACAGCCATTACCGCAGCGCACCAGGTAGATGAGGCAGAACGAATCATAGGTTGACCGCTGTGGCAGGACGGATGTTGGTTCTACAGTTACTGTGTCGACTGACGTATTGAGCGACGATATTGGAGTGTGTTCCACATTCCGAACAACAGTGCGAGTGAAGCCACTCCACAGGTGCAACGGCTACTGGCTGTTAACAAGTCGCTTACGGCTGTCTAAGCATATGTATTTAACAATGATGCAACCGCTCCCGGAACGAGTCGATTCGTGGCGGAATTCTATTTTCGTAACATAATCACGGCTGTTGATAATTCTTAGTTCCTTCACATTAGCCTAACCGCCATCCATGCGATCGGACCCAAGGTATTTGTCACTTATTGGCCGAAAGCGCGAACTGTGGATGGGAAACTATGACGGCAGCCTTGGGGAATAGCTCTCCCACCCCTTGATCTCTAAAAAGGAGACTAGTCATGGAACACCAACTTAGAGACGAAATCCTGGCGGCGCTGAATCCAGAAGAATTGGAGCCACGGCTCGAACTGCAAGTTGTCGTGGACCCTCTCACCTCGCATTCAACCGCTAATGACAACAACTGTAGGGACGGCGGCAACTGCAAAGTGAACGACCTCGGGCTCTAGCAACTAGGGACCCACCTCCTCAGTCTGCCGTCGAAAGGTGGCAGACTGAGGCACACCGAATCGTCTTGATCTGAGGGAAAAGAGTGGGGACGTACTTCACATTGAGACCGGGATCCACGGTTCATTCTGTCAGTTCGACGCCGGAGCGGAGCGAGTATGTCGTGGAGACCGCAGAAAAGCGTCTCTACAGACTTTCAGGACAATCGCGGGCGGTACTGAAGCAGTTTGAACTCGGTCGTTCGTTAGAAGACATTTGCGACCAGCTATCCCAGAACTTCCCCGGTGCCGACGGTGCCGAGCTACAGTCGTTTGTCATGCAGATGTACGGTCCGCTGTTGTGTCCGCGCGACGCACCAGCTGAAGTGGCCGCCCAGCCAAGTCGACGTCCTCTGTGGAAACAGAACGCCCTTTTTCTCGAAATTACAGTTGTTCGAGAGGACTTTGTACGTGCAGTATCCAAGCGTTTGTGCTGGCTCTATGATCCCGTTGTGATGCTGCTTGTGACGTTGGGTGTCGTCGCAACTCACGTACTGTGCTACTCCACGAGCGTCGGGCCGCTCTCGGCCAGTACCACAACGGCGACATTGGTTCTCTGTTTGTTGAGCGTAGTCGCACATGAACTTGGTCATTCTACAGCGCTGCTTGCTGGGGGTGGTTCGCCCGGCGGCATCGGCGTCGGAATGTTTCTGCTGATGCCGGTGTTCTTCGCCGATGTTTCCCAGGTATGGGTTCTACCCAAGTCTTGGCGGATGAAGGTAGATCTCGGCGGCATCTACTTCCAGCAGATTGCATTCACAATATTCGCATTGATTGGAGGCCTTACTGGCGCACCTTCGCTCAGAACGGCATGTATAGCCATCGACGCCATGTGCCTCATCGCCATTAACCCGGCATTTCGCTTTGACGGATATTGGCTGCTGGTCGACTGGCTGGGAATCCCAAAACTTCGCGCCAAATCGCACAACTTCCTGATGACAATCATCAGGAGAGCCGCCGGAAAAGCACAGCAAGGTACTTTGCTTCCGCCTTCGCTAAGCAAGCCGAAGGCCGTGGTGTTCGCTCTATATGCACTGCTCGGAAATGGGTTTCTTGCCGCAGCTGTGCTGATCAACTTGAGTTCGGTGCGCTCAAGTGTCGTGCGGGCATGGCACGCGATACCTGGGATATATCACGAAATCGCTGTGGCATATCACGCGAGCAACTGGTTAACCGTTGCCGACTCTGCAATTCGTTTGTGGTTTCTGTGTGCGTTCGTTGTGGCCCTCTTCGGAATGACAGCTCTCTATAGCTACCGTGCCGCTAAGTCGCTGCGGCGATGGCGTCCCTCGACACTCAATCGCTCCACATCTACCAACTTGTTCGGAGGTTCTAATGAAGCTGCTATTAGCGCACGCACCCCTCGATGATCCGACGCTTCCCTATCACTCAACGGCCTATCTAAAGGGAAGCTTGGTGGCCAACGGCTTCACGGATGTATGCATGCGCGATATCAACATCGAGTTTATCAACTACACATTCGAGCCTTCCGTATTCTCTGAGTTTAACGAAGAGGCTGACCGCCGCCTGCGGGGTTTTGGGACGCGGCCCAGCTGGGGGTATGCAGAGCACGAAGAGTATCAGGCGCTGTTCAGCGCAGTCAGAACCGACGCTTCGACTCTGGAAAGAGCGGTACGAGGGTTTCGGACGCGCGACGTCTTCTTGGACTTTGCGTCCTACACTGAAAACCTGAACTGCGTTACTCACTACCTGGAATTACTGGGTGCCCTGTCCTATCCGGCAGAACATCTCGGCTTTGGGCAACGGAACAGAGGACGGTTCTCCAATTTCAGTTTGCGCGATCTTTTGGACGGCGACTTAGGATCGCGTGTGTGCTACCCATTCGAGAAGTACTTCCAGGATCGACTCGTCCACGATCGAGAGTTCAAAAACTCCGATGCTATTGGTATCAGCATCATTTATGACCATCAGCTCTATCACGCACTGCATTTTGCCCGTCTCGTGAAGAGAACATGGCCGGAAAAGAAGGTCCTCCTCGGAGGGACTTGCATCAGTCAGATATACAAGCATTTGAAATCGAAGTCTGCCGTCAAGTACTTCTTCGACTTATGCGACGCGATCGTGGTGGGTGAAGGGGAGACTGCGATCTGCGAGATCGTCGCTTCGGAGGGACGCCTCGATGGAAGCCAGACGTTCATGAATACCATCCTGTATGACAGAGCTAAGGATCGTGTGATCTTGCCCGAGGTGCGCTACGAGAACGTTGCGGCCCTCGGTCCTCCAGTCTACGATCACCCCTGGGATCTTTATCTGTCTCCAGCGCGCGGAATTAATTATGCTCCCACGCGCGGGTGCTATTGGAACCGCTGCACATTCTGCGATTATGGGCTGAACACGGACAAGCCCACTTCTCCCTGGCGCGAGCGCAAGATCGATCAGTGCATCGCAGACCTCAAACAAGCACAGGAAACGTACGGAGTACGTTACGTGTACTTTGCCGTTGACGTGATGGCGCCGGGATATCTAGAGCGTTTATCCGACGCGATCGTGGATTCGGGTTTGGACATTCGGTGGGCCGCCGAACTCCGCATGGAAAAGATTTTTTCCCTAGACCGCTGCGAAAAGATGTCTCGGGCCGGATGTGTCTGCGTGTCGTTCGGGATGGAATCGGGCAACCAGCGGATTCTTGATCTCATCGACAAAGGCACAAGCGTTCACTACATGGCCGAAACCATGAAGAACTTCGCTTCCGCAGGGATTGCGTGTCAACTCATGGCGTTTACGGATTTTCCGACGGAGAAACCCGAGGAGAAGAAAGAAACGTTAACATTCATCACGCAGAATTCGGACCATTGGTCCACGGGAGGTCTGGGCACATTCTTGCTCACCGGCACGTCCATGATCGCGAAGAATCCCGCTCAATTTGGCATTAGAGTTGTCGAAACACAAGACTGCGACGTGGCGCGGGCGATCTCATACCGTCTTGATTCTGAGAGCGGGCAAAGAACTGCGCGGGCCGAAGATGCCGACGCTTCCTTTGACGATTCGGGCGGCATTTTCCCCTCGGTACTCGGGCGACCATGGGCGGGCGGCACAGATACTCTGCACTCCATGATCTACTACGAGACCTATGGACGGAACTTTTTTAAGGGGCATCAAGCGGACGCCAAGCAGGAACTGGATGCGTCCGCCTCTGTTGATCTGGACTCTCTGCAGATCCTGCTGAACGGGAGACTAGTCGAAGCCAGTTGCGATCTGAACGCGATGGTGGCTCAACGTCACAAATTCCTTGCGTATCTGAAGGCGCGTCTCGATACTCCGGCCGAGCCGACATACTCATCTTTCTTTGACTGGCAAGCTAGTATGGAGCGTATTCCCAGGAGCGAGCAGATCCAATACTGGATGGTCGCAGGAAAGAATCTGCTCAAGCTGGATAAACTTTCATATCGGATTCTCATGGCTGCTAGCAAGAGAACGCTAACGGTAAGTCAGGTGATCGAAGCCCTTCCCGACGCATTGCGACCCAAGTTTCGCGCCTATCTGACCGAACTGGAGAATAAGTCCATGATCTCGTTTTCTCGCGATGGCCGGGTTATGAGGAAGGGCATCCAGGTAAACGAAAGCTTAGTCATTAATCCCGATACTACCAGCAATGTGTATGGCAAACTCGCGCCTGCCGCCGCAGCATGAGTCTTGTCTTACATGCTTGCAACTTTCGAAGGTGTGGATTGAGTTTCCGCTCCCCCCGGTCATCAAGGAGGGGTGAGTTGCAACACGCTGGGCGGCGAAATTCGATGCGCGACGGACCGAGAGTCTGTTTGAAACCCAACCAGCCAGTTTCGTCTAATACCGCTCGGAGCATCCCGATGATTGGACTGTGGAGAAATGTCGTGGCCCGCTGGTCACTTCTAACATCCGCACCCAAATCCGAGAGGGCTCTAGGACCACCGGCCTCCCGCTCATATGATCACTATTGCGAGGAGTTAGTGTATTTCGGAAAGATGCTGCATCAAGGTGGTTTTGTGGCCGCGAGTGATGGCAATCTCTCCGTGCGCACAGAGGAAGGATTGATTATCTCAACTCCGACCGGCATGAGCAAAGGGATGATGCGCCCCGAGGACATGGTGGTAATCAACATAGATGGCACTTGGATGAGTGGTTCGCGCAACGTCTCCAGCGAATTTCAGATGCATCTGACAATTTACAAGGTCCGTCCGGACGTCAACGCCGTTGTACATGCCCATCCCTCCACAGCGACCGGTTTCGCGTGTGCCGGGATAGCCTTAGATCAGCCGCTCTGTTCTGAAATCGTGTTGACGCTGGGTTCCGTCCCGCTGGCCCCTTACGCGACCACCGGCACACCGGAACTGAGCCAGGCGTTGATGCCCTACGTATCTGGCCACAATGCGGTTTTGATGGCGAATCATGGCGCCGTGACCTATGGCTCAACTCTTTCGGAGGCTTTTTTTCGTATGGAGGCGGTCGAGCATTTCGCTCGCATTGTGCTTGTCGCCAAGCAGCTTGGACGGGAAGTATGCCTGGACACGATGAGCGTTGAGAAGCTCGTAGTGGCGAGGGAACGTTATCAGCGTCGCTGTTCCTACAAGGATGAACCAGGCACTGAACTCAAGGCCAGCTGAGGGCAGGCCGATCATCGAGCGCGATACTTGCTCCGAAAACAACAATTGAACTTCGATTGAAGCGAGAAAGGGCGGGAGAACTTTGAGAAGCTACGGTGAACGTTCTCAACTGACGGAGGCTGCAACCAGTCTCAAGCGAGATGTGATGTACTCTCTGCGGCTCCTGTTCAAGCATTCCCGGTTTACAGCGATTGTCGTCCTTACTCTGGGCTTGGGGATCGGAGCCAATCTCGCGGTCTTCACCGTGGTCAATGCTGTTTTATTGCGCCCGCCTGCATACGCGCAGCCTGATCGAATCGTGTACGCTTTTGAAACCTACCAGCCTGATGGCGTTGGACCCGTCGCACCGGCTAATTTCGTTGATTGGCGCGATCAAAATGAAGTTTTTGCCGGTGTCGCGGCCTATCGTACCGGAAGCAGGAATATTCAGGGCCAGAGCGAGCCCGAACATGTCTCTTCGGTTGCGGCCTCTGCAAATCTGTTTAATCTGCTGGGCGTTTCTCCCAAAATCGGCAGAGTGTTTACAGCCGACGACAATCAGCTCAACCAAGTGAGAGAGGCCGTCATCAGTGACGGACTGTGGCAACGCGATTTTGGAGGACGGTCTGACGCGATCGGCCAGACTATTTCTGTTGACCAGCATCCGTACAGTGTTATTGGGGTCATGCCGGCCTCTTTTCGGTTCCCACCGAACAATCGCACGGACTTGTGGTTGCCACTGGAGTTGTCGCCCAACCAAGCTAGAGTCCGCGATACGCATTATCTCAAGGCAATTGCGAGACTCAAAGACAGCGTTTCCCTGGCACAAGCTTCTGCACAAATGCGGGCACTCGTGTCCAGATTGCAGGTAACGTACCCGAAGGACCTCAAGGGGCGCAGTGTCCGGCTTGTGGCAATGCATGATTGGGAAGTGAGCGATATTCGGTTGAAGATGAATGCCTTAATGACTGCCGTGTTGCTGGTTCTTGCAGTGTCTTGCGCGAACATCGCCAACTTGCTCCTGGCACGTTCGGCCGGGCGTGCCAAAGAAGTGAGCATCCGAATCGCAATTGGAGCGAGCGCAATGCGTCTGGTCCGCCAGTTCCTGACAGAGAGTGTTGTCTTGACCTTCCTCGGTGGCGCGGCTGCCATTGTCTTTGGATGGATCGGATTGCGGCTCATGTGGGGATGGACCCACCAGACTGTTCCTTATCTACAAGACGTCGGGATGGATTGGAGAGTGGGCGCTTTCCTGGCATTGCTCTGCTTGGGCACGGCCGTACTGTTTGGAATCGTGCCAGCTGTGAAAATGCTCCGGGTTGATATCCAAGCGGAACTGCGGAACGACCTGACCAGCTTTCGTCTGAGCCGAATCCGCAAAGCTTTGGTAGTCGGTGAGGTCGCATTTTCCTTGATGCTGCTCATCGCTACTGGGCTCCTCATGCGTAGTCTGTTCCATTTGTTCAATGTGCAGACCGGTTTTGATCCGACGAACGTAATCACCATGCACCTCTCTGTTCAGCCCAAGATCTACAAGCCGGGAGAGGAAGTGAATCTTCTTTATGAGCCTGTGATCGAGAAAGTCCGACATCTTCCTGGCGTCAGGGCGGCAGGCTTGACTTCACTGCTACCCTTGCAAGACTGGGGAACAGATGGCACTTTCCAGATCAAGGGACATCCGGCGCTGCCGGGGCAGGAACCATCGGCTGAGATACGCATCGTGAGTGCCGACTATTTTAGGACTCTTGGAATTCCCCTCCGTTCCGGGAGAGTCTTCTCAGGTGTCGATATCGCAAACTCTCCTAACGTTGCAGTCATCAATGAAGCCCTGGCACAGAAATACTTCCCCGGCAAGGATGCGCTCGGACAGATGCTGGAAGGGGAAGGGGACGCACTCCGCGCCATTGTGGGTATTGTGGGCAATGTGCGCCAGATTGGCATGGATCGGCAGCCTGTAGCCGAGATGTACTATCCGGATACTCAGGCGAGTGCAGGAAATTGGTTCCTGGGGGATGTCGTTCTCGTAGTTAAGTCCGCGATTGATCCAGCTTCTCTCGTACCGCAAATTCGAAAGGCTGTACAGCAAGTGAGAGCGGATGAGCCCATATTTGATATTGAGACGATGAACGACGTAATCTCGACCTCCCTTTTCGACCGTAAACTGCTTCTTGCCTTGTTGTCGGTCTTCGCGGTATTGGCGCTCGGGCTCTCGGCAATCGGACTGTATGGCCTCGTCTCTTATGGAGTCAGCCAAAGAACCCGTGAGTTCGGGATACGGATGGCGATTGGCGCCGACAGCCAGAGACTATTTTGGCTGATTCTTGCAGAGGACGTGCGCCTCATATCAGGCGGCGTTCTGGTTGGCCTCTGCGTCATGTTTGTAGTTACTCGCTTTCTTCGCTCTATGTTGTTTGACGTCGCCCCGACGGATTCATTGACCTTTGTGCTTTCGATTGTCATCATCGCCGTTGTTGGCGTCGTCGCAGGGATTTTACCTGCCAGGCGTGCCGCAAAAACAGCGCCCATCTCTGCGCTGCGTTATGAGTAGACCGCCGAATGGGAAGGCCGATCAGTACGGCGCAATTCTTGAAGGAATATCGCGGATTGCATTGGAAGCGCTTAGCAGAGCTTCGCTAGAATTTGGTGCGGCGAGGGAATGGGCAAGGGCTTTTGTTCCAGCAGACATGACCGCGCTCTTCGATGGTCAATAGCCGAGTGTACGGAACGATCTTTGCGTTCAGCTGTTACTCGCACCTGCGGTCGAATAGTTGAAGCTCGACAATCTTGCAATCTTGCGGATTCCTGGGAAGTCGCCAGTAACGCTGGCGTGAGTGTTGTGGCACAAGTGATCGGAATCTCAAGTGTGGCTTAGTATCGGTTCGGTCTACCAGTACTTCCCGGACGAGCGCGCGATCCTTTCGGCCTTGCACGAACGCCACCTCTAGGAGATTGATCGCATAGTCGAGACCACGCTCGTCGAACATGCCGCGTCGTCACTCGACGAGCTTATTCGCGCTATGGTCGAAGCTATGGTCGACGCCCACACGACCGACCCAGAGCTCTATGAATTGCTGCTGACGGAGGTTCCGCGCAGAGCCGGCGGGACGCGGGACTTCGCCGTTCGTCTGCATGGCGCGTTTCAGGAACACTTCCGGCTGTCCTCAACAATTGGGCTCGACAACACAAGGCGCGGTTCACAGGACGGATCTTAGGAGGCGTGAGGCTCCCTTAGCGATGGCTTAGTCACGCAAACAGAGAGTGGAAGCTGCAACAGGGTTACTGGCATCCTGGCCTGATCTAGCGCGGGAATCAAGGCAACTCAGCAGGTTCGCTATCACCTCGGTCGCGGTGTAGGTGGTTGCACTTGGCTGTAGGAACCGCGTGATTCCGCTCAAATCGTTCCCGGAGGTGACCATGCCATTTTCAACATACCTGCCGTTTCGCGTCTGGGGATGGCCGATATTCGCCATTAGGGCATTGCAGAGGCATTTCCTCCCCACCGTATTCTCCACTCCTCCGCCCTTTGACACATATGTTGTCACGGGCTCAGCCGAGCAGCGGTAATCGATAGTCCCCATAGGCGTCCTGTAGGCTTCCCGCAGAAAGCCCAAATCGCAAATGCGCGGGCGAGCCGAATAGGTCTCGTGCTCCGAAAGAGTGCCTGCCAATTGCGCCACTTTGAACGGAAACTTGGTCGGGGAGGCCGCCGGGTCAGTAAACACACGAGTTTCCCCTGAAAGAGCTTTTGCCAAGAGAGCTTGCTTGTAGTCGATTCTCAGTCCGGATTCCGCGCAGAATGCAAACGCAGTCCCAACCTGTATTCCCGCGGCTCCGGCGGCCAAAGCCTCTGCCAACTTCTCAGGCCGACCATATCCTCCGGCAAGCCAGAACGGGACACCTAGGGCGCGAACTTTCTCTAGATCAACGGCGTCGCGCTCTCCGTAGATCGCCTCTCCCGCCTCATCCAGTTGGAGCTTTCCGCGAGGCGGCGCGTTGTGGCCCCCAGCGTTAGATCCCTCGATCACGAATCCATCAACCGTTCCATCCGCCTTCTTCAGCATCGTTGTCGCCAGGGTATTGGAGGAGATGATCGCGATGAATTTCGGCCGGGTGAGTGGCGGAAGATTACGCCCCGCGAACTCCCTCGGCGTGAATACCATAGTTCTGTCGTCATCGTCGTTCGCCCCCGTTACCTGGAGGAGATAGGTTGCGGGTTCGTGATTTGCGAAGCGATCGAGTACTCCCGGAATCTTGAGCGGCACACCAGCCCCCATCAGAACGTATCCCACGCCAGCCAGCATGGCGCCGTAAATGGAAGGCAAATGCGGAAGCTGAACTTTTTCCAGGTAGTTGATTCCGACAGGATTATCGTGGCCTTCGCGCGCCAGGATAACCTCAACAAAATTGGCGACGACGCAAAGCTCCTTTAGTTCGAGAGGAGTGTCCTTCGAGTGCGTTGGCAAGGATGTGTACGGCGCTCTTTCCGCCTTCCCACCTGAGATGTAATACCTGCCCCAAACACGTTTAGCTATTTCCGGAATGGGAAACCGATCAAGACCGCGGCGCATGTGGCCGCCTGGGTCGCCATCTTGTAAGCGCCTGGCAAAAATCAGATCCAGGGCCGTTCCAGAAACCACTCCGAGCTGGCCGAGTTGGGATACTGCCCGCGCAAGCCGCCAACTGGAAACACCGGCACCCATTCCACCCTGAATGATCTTTGGAAGATTATTCATAAAGAGACACGCTCCAAACGCGCATTATTTCAGAGCTGCACGATTCTCATTGTCTGAGTTTTGTAATAGATCTGGGCCGTTGGCCTGACCCATTCAAGCCGAAGGATCTAAGGCGAGGTTGAAGAACCTTGCGATCAGGGAGCACCCACTTCTCCCACCGCCGTCTTCAATAGCACGACCGGAACTCCTCGTATTTCGGCTCGAAGTACAGGTCATGCACGCTGCGGGCGAGGTGCTTGGGAGCTTCGAGTCTACCCTCAACAAACGCTTCGTAGATGACTACCTTCGTAGTGATGTCCGTCAGTTCACTCCTCTGCCAGGCTTCCACCTGCTTTCGCATCAGCTCGAAGTTTCGCTGCATTCGGTCCACGCCAACCGAGATGCAGTCAATGAGCGAGAACGATTTCGAGGGCTTCGCAAGCAACGGCGTGAACACCCCGGCGACAATGTGACAATGTTTCCACATTCTGCTCGCTGTTGAGGTTCAACTTCCTCGAAGCCGACGCATTATAAAAGGGCGCCCCTTTGCAGTAGCGGCCGAGTGTGATCCAGAACTCTACCGAAAGGGGCACCCCTATGAACGTTAAGAAGTGTATCGGCATGGACGTTCACCAAGAAACGACTTCGATCGCGGTGATGACCGGCGAGGGAAAACTGGTGATGGAATCCATCGTCGAAACCAAGGCGAGCACCATCCTGCAGTTTGTCCAGGGGCTACGCGGAAGAATGCTCTGCTGAAAGACGGCAACAAGAGCGACGCGCGCAATCTCGCCGATCTACTACGTGGCGGCTATCTGCGCTCGGTCTACCATGGAGAGAACGGCCTACAAACCTTGAAGGAACTGGCCCGCAGTTACTTGACAATCAGCCAAGATCTCACTCGGGTGATGAATCGGGTCAAGGCGGCTGTATCGAAGCTGGGGCATCGCCTGCGGAGGTCAGCAAGTCTACGCACCGCGTCATCGCGCGGAGTAGTTGAACAAGATCGGGGAGCCCGGCGTGCGCCGGCGGGTCGAGTTCTTCTACCAACAGCTCGATGCGGAGCGAGCTTTGCGCCAAGTCGTGCGAAGGGACCTGATGGTCGAGAGCCGGAAACATGGCGCGACGAAGTTACTGCGCCAGATTCCTTACATCGGCCCGATTCGGGCCGCTCTATTGATTGCGCTGATCCAAACCCCTCATCGGTTCCTCACGAAGCGGCAACTGTGGACGTACAGCGGTTTGGCGATCGAGACACGCGACAGCGCGCAATACCGCTACGTGGCTGGACAGTTGCAACGCTCTAAGAAACCACAGCAACTGCGCGGGCTCAACGAGAACCACAATCATGCTATGAAAGCCATCTTCGAGAGTGCGGCCGCCATGGCCAGCGGCCGGAAAGGACCGTTCCAGCATTTCTACCTGGAGTTGCTCACGAAAGGGATGAAGCTGGCGATGGCTCGCCTCACCTTGGGGCGAAAGATTGCGGCGATCACGCTGATCCTCTGGAAGAAAGGAGCTCATTTCGACGCTGAGCAACTGAAACCAAAAGCAGATTGAGCATCTCGGACAGAGAGGCCGTTCCATCCCTTGGGATCATTCTTGGTGGTGGCCGGTCGCTTCTTCTTGAGACGCTCGGGTCGAGGAGAGTATCTAGCTAGAAGTTAGACAATTCGTGTGCTTCGGCACCCAGTCTCCAAGCCGACTCTATGCCCCCTCGCATGACCCAAGAAAGCTGTAGGCCACGAGTCTCAGATAGGACCATGGTTGGCAACACTGCAACCAGGTTAGCTTGTGAATTCCAGGGAACCGAAATGGCGCCGTCATGCAGGCGAACATGAAACCACAGGGAGGACGAAGCATCGAAGGTCTGCCGCTCTAGGGAACCTCTGAAGAACTCTCCGATCCACAGGCTGAGCGTATAAGGTGTAAGTGGAGGAGAAAAGGCGGATGCGACAGCAAACTCTGGCGGCGCAGACG
>Ga0116223_10000240_pt1 | contig 72012 bp, 56 predicted proteins | sample Sb_taG_3_FD_90092 | JGI IMG/M metagenome (GOLD analysis project Ga0116223, IMG submission 90092) | Peat soil microbial communities from Weissenstadt, Germany - Sb_50d_a_PC metaG | ecosystem: Environmental > Terrestrial > Soil > Wetlands > Peat | place: Germany: Weissenstadt | collected 2010-09-21 | reverse complement strand
TCGCCATCTCGTGCCTCCCACAGCGCTGGAGCTGTAGGCAAGCCTAAATGGCGGATCTCGGTCCTCTCAAAATGGCTGGTTTTCAGGCGCCCCTCAGTGGCTGGTTTTGGGCGCCCCCTGACAACTGGACGGGCGTGCTGATTTCCTTGGATTTGATTGGCTTGCAAGGCGAGCACGCCGAACAGGAGGTCGTGGTCGGCGGTCATGAAAGACGGGTGTCCCGCTAGGCCCTTTGGATGGAAACTCTCATCATAAGTGCCCGCGAACGCCGTAAGCAAGGCTTGGCAGCTAGACAGAAGGCTCTCGCTCGATGTGACCCTTGCGGATTTGATCGGCGAATACTGGGGAAGGTGTCTGATCTGGCCCGAGATGCGCGGCGGATTGAGATGCTGAGATTGCGCCGTTTGGCCGGTCTTGACGGCTCAAATCGGGTTGTGCACAATGCCTTGAATTCTCGCCCGTTCATTGGGGCGCGAGCAGGCGGCCGCGGGTTCGGAACCGGACTTCGATTGCAAAAATGCACCCGCCAGCGTCAGGGAGGTTGTGATGCGTGAGAAGGCTGATTTCCGCATTGATGTCGGAGCGGCGAAGGCCCTCATCTACTGGAAGTCGCTGTTCGCAGATGAGGTTGCCGCGCGAGCGAGGCGACTCGCTGCCGAATCCAGCCAGCCGGAGCATGTCACCTTGTCACACTACCAGCAGGCTGCACAGATTGCGGTTCGCTCACTGTCGGCTGCGATTCTGGACGGGGGGCCATCCAGTGACGACCACAAAGCCGCATGAATCTGAGCAGCCCGAATCCCGGGAAGAGATTTCCGGGGCCGCGGACTTCTGGATTCGGACTTTCGTCACGCAATTTGAGCGGCACGCCCTCGAGGCCAGTCGTGAACTGCCGCCAGACGCAAGCGCTCCCGAATTGCAAGCGGCGACAGCCCGGGCCATTCTGGCGACGTTTCTCGACTCCGGAATGGAGTTCGAGTCGGCCATGGAATTGCTCGGCCAAGCCGCGGTCGATTGGCGGTCTGTCGATGTCCCCTGGAGCGATGCATTGAATCAACGGCGGTTCGAGCTAATCGACAAGGAAATCCAAGGGTCGCTGACACCAGCCGAGAACATCGAACTCGCGGGCCTGACCAAAAGCATGCGTGACCACGTCGAGTCGGAAACGAATCTGCCAATGAAAGGGGCACGAGCCCTGCATCGGAACCTATTGCAACTTAAGTCGGCCGGCGAATCCGAATGATTTTCGACTACCCGGAACCGCAGGGGAAGCGCCGCCACGGACCTGCGAACTATGCCGCGTATGAATCTTATCGCCCGTGGCTGCGCGACGAGTTTGATTTCCGTTGTGCGTACTGCTTGAAGCGCGAGATGTGGGGCCAGGTCACATCCGAGTTTGAACTCGATCACTTCGAGCCACAGTCGCTCGATCCGCTGTTGAGACTGGACTACCTGAATTTGGTCTATGCCTGCAGACGCTGCAACGCGGTCAAACGCGATCAGACGGTCGTGGATCCTTTCCAGCTCTTGCGGACAACTCGCGTCACCACGCTCCCTGATGGAACACTGCGAGCACACGATCGCGACACGGAACGACTGATTCGCCAGCTTGATCTGAATTCTCCAAGGCTGAAGTTGTGGCGCGTCATGTGGATGCGCATTGTGACACTGGCCAAAAATAGCGATACGGGCCTGTATTTCCGGCTAGTCGGATTTCCGCAGGACCTTCCTAATCTGGCTAAGTTAAGACCGCCGCTCAACACACAGAAGGAAGGCCTCGAACACTGCTGGTTCGCTCGACGCCAGCGCGGCGATCTACCGGCCGCGTACTGACATGAGGTTTCAACACTAGTTCGTAGGATGCCTCAAGCGTACTCGCGCCGACGCACCATTCCCGGGGCGGTGCTAGCGCGTCGGTTTCAATCCCTGGTGAGAACAAGACGAATGGCTTCTAGTAGTTGAAGGTGCATCGTGAAAAGGCATGAGAGAGCGGTGCGGTCCTCGTTGGTTGGCAAGGTGCGTCGGCGCGAGTACGCTTGAGGCATCTACCCGCTTAGGCGGTCACGGTTTCACCTGAAGCCGGGCGAGACGGTCCAGGGCAAACCGCGCGGCTCCCTGCACTTGGCGGTCCGGATCGTTAGCACTCAGCTTCTCGAGCCGCTCCCGCACCTGGCGTTTCTCCAGGCATGCGGCCACCTTCGATTTCTCCAGGCGGGGCTTCGGTGGGCTGCCCGGTTTGGGCGCTTCGGATTCCGGCTCCGGGAAGAGATACGATTGCACTTTCGAAAGATAGCCCTTGCCAACCTTAGCGTTGGACAGATCTGATTTCACCGCGGTCACTCCGATAAGTCGCACGGCACCGTGCCGCATGGCGGGAGATTTGTGGTCCAGCAACTGGACCAGAGCGGCCGCCAAATCGTCCGGGCGTTTCTCGCACCACTCAAGGATCATCTGCGCACTATAGAGGCTAGCTAGGCTCCGGCTGTACTCTTCTTCTTTGCGCAGCTTCTCGTCTTTCGGAATGGGATCGAGTACGCTGTCATCCTCTTGCAGCCGGATCAGCCAGGCCAGGTACTCATCCAGTCTGTCGGTCGCCCTGAACTTGAAGCAGTGGGAATTGTGACGGACATGAAACGTCCGGTCATTCTTGGCTGCTTCGATAACGGCCAGAGCTTTCTGATCCCGGGGAGCCGCCAGCGCCAGGAGGTTCAACCCGTCACTGCGGACGTTGGCGTCCGCCGACCCGCTGGCGCGCAGAGCCAGCTCCACCGTGCCTGGGGCGAACGTGGTGAGCTGCATTGTCACCAGGCCCGCATACTGGCGAACGGAGCCTTCCTGGTCGAAGAGCGCCTGAACCAAGGCGAGTGGGCAGGGCAGTTTCTGTTTCCTGGCAACATCGAAGAGGGCCAGGATCGCTTGCTGACGAACATTGCTGTCTGGGTCGTCCCGAATGGTTTGTTCCAGGATTGGGATGGCGAGTCGGGCGTTTTTCGCGGCGTCATGCTTCTGGAACCATTTCAGCGCCTCCAGCCGGGCCGGTTGGTCTTTCTTTTGCTCGAGGCGCCCGATCCACTCGCGTACCTCGGCATCAGTCGGCGTCGCCGGCGGTTGTGCCAGAGCCGCGTGGACCGGAAGCAGCAGGAAAAACGACGCAACCAAGAGCCGGCGGACGAGGGTGCAAGAAGGCATAGCGACTCCCTGGGGAGCGAGGAGTTAGCAGAAGAAGCACGGCGCAATTATACGAGGAATTCCGGACGGCAGCAGCTTCCCTTCCTCTGGAGTTCGTAGGGCGTCAAGCGTACTCGCGCCGACGCACCATTCCCAGAGGCGGTGCTGTCGCGTCGGTTTCAATCCCTGGTGAGAACAAGGCGAAAGTATTCGAGTAGTTGAAGGTGCATCGTGAAAAGACACGAGAGAGCGGTGCAGACCTCGTTGGTCGGCAAGGTGCGTCGGCGCGAGTACGCTTGACACACCCTACGACTTCTACTGCTTCCGCGAAGTTCTGGCCGAAATAGCACGTCTCCCTTGTTTCTAATGGGGCATTTCCATCGTCGGCGTTTATCCTGCCGGTGGGGCGGGAGCAAGGGCACAAATCTCCTCGGCTGCGGTTCCTCATGCGCCTTGCTGGATCTACAATTGGATCATCGGGACGCCGGGCGATGATCTCGGCGGACGAGGTCGTGATGCTTGTCGGCTGGCCCTGTCCGAAAACAAGCCGCTCGCGTTTCGCAGCGGCCGGAACACTGTTAAGCCGGGGACATTGTCCTTCATGTTGAGAAAACGCAACTCGACGAGAGTTGCAAGAATGGAGAGGGAAATGTGCACTCTTTACGCAATGTTAAAGCGCTGTTTGGCGTTGATCTCGCCAGCGGAAAAGGATCGATCCTGGCGGGACGATCTGCGCGCCGGCTTGCTCGCACCTCTCCACTCCCGAAACGGCGTACTTCCGGCGCACTTTCGGCGTACCTTCGATTGGCCTGCCCGCGCCTTTCCTGCAGTTCTTTGAACTGCTTTGCGCGTGATTCTGCTATTGGATAGAATCTTCCAGAGTGGAAAGTGGAACCGTCTACCACGCTGCTGACGCTGGGGCTTCTTCATGAAAAAGCAAATCTCGCCAACCGTGGTAATGGAATTTGATGACGTCGGCCAAGGAATTCCCCTGGTGCTGCTGCACGCGTATCCGCTCTCGGCAGCGATGTGGCGTCCGCAGGCCGCAGCACTCCGGGATGTTTGCCGGGTCATCACCCCCGATCTGCGCGGCTTAGGAGGCACGAGCGGATTCGAAGGACCTCCATCGATTGAGCAAATGGCTGACGATGTCCATGCGCTCCTCGATCAGCTTAAGGTGCACGAGTCTATAGTCCTGGGCGGCCTGTCGATGGGCGGCTATGTCTCCTTCGCCTTTGCACGCAAATATGCCAACCGTCTGCGCGCTCTTGTTCTCGCCGATACCCGCGTGGAGGCAGACAACGCGGAAGGGAAAGCCAATCGCGATAAGGCGATTGCATTCGCCGAGCAGCACACAGCCCTGGAGGTCATCGAGCAGATGATCCCCAAGGCGTTGGCTCCCGACACCTTGAAACATCGGCCGGAGATCGCTGAAGAGGTTCGCAGAATCGTCGCCCCGCAATCCAGGGCCGGTATCGTCGGAGCCTTGCGCGCCATGCGCGATCGCCCTGATTCCACTCCTTTACTTGCTAAGATCACCGTGCCAACGCTCGTCATTGTCGGCAGCGAAGACGCGATGACTGTCCCCTCAATGTCCGAGACGATCGCGGCGGGTATCAAGGGCTCTCGGCTCGAGATCATTCCGGGCGCGGGACATATGTCGAATCTGGAGAAGCCGGACCTCTTCAATAGCGTCGTCCTGAGTTTCCTTCAATCTCTTTGAGGCGTCCGCCCGAAAGGTTCAGTCAGGCAATAAACACGGCTTACCCGACGACGGCCACGCTTGGAATAGTAGAATAACGGCAGGCGAAGGCCCCAGCAGTCTCTGAAGAGGATCACCCATACCGAATGGAGGTAGTGCAGTGAGCACCCCTTTGCAATCTCTCGTGGCGTCGGGAACAAAACTTTGGCTGGATTCCATCGATCCGGATCTGGTCACTCGCAACCTCGCATGGGGGGCGACCGGCGCTACCTCCAATCCAATCATCATCGCCGACCTGATCGAAACGGGCCGGTTTGATGATGAAATGACCAAGCTGCTGCGTAAGGGTCTGGACGATGAGACCCTCGCTTGGACCATGACGGATCAATTGGTCCGCGGCGCCCAGGCGTCGTTTCTCCCAGCATGGGAAGCCTCGCACGGGGACAACGGCTACGTCAGCTTCGAACTCGATGCACTGATCGAAGACCCGGAACGGAACTTGCCGATCGAGAAACGGACGCAGCTCTACATCGAGTTGGGCAAGAAGTGGAGCGCCGGACATCGCAACCGCATGATCAAAGTCCCCAACACGCCGGGAGGGCTTGGAGCGCTGGAGGAATTGGTGGCGGCGGGGGTAACCCTGAACGTAACGCTGACGTTTTCGCCCAAGCAGTATATCGCGGCTCGGGACGCAGTATGGCGCGGAGCCCAGCGACGTAGCACCTTGAGCCAATTCAAGTCGGTGTACAGTATTTTTGTCAGCCGAGTCGATGTGTACACCGAGAAGCACATTGCGCAGCTCTCGCCGCGCGCACAAGGTCTGGTCGGTATCGTCAATGCAAAACGCATCTGGAAGATGAATCAGGACTTCTGGGCCGACAAGAAGCTGCCTCTGAAGCAAGAGATCATTTTCGCCAGCACCGGCGTGAAGAAGCCAACTGATCCGCCCTGGAAATACGTCGAGGCATTTGCCGGCTCGGACATCGAGACCAATCCTCCTGCCACGAATGAGGCAGTCCTGGCCAGCGGACGCACGATCACTCGACAAATCGATCAGCTGCCGCCGAAAGAGGTTCTTGCCGAGATCGACAAGCTGGTCGACCTGGACAAGATGGAAGAAACGCTGATGGCGGAAGGCATCAAGAAGTTCGCAGATCCACAGAAGGCGTTATTGAAAATGATCAAACAGAAACGCTCGTCCTTGCAGAAGGTGCCGGCCGGCTGACGCTCTCAACGAGCCGGAAGCGTGAGCGAGGAGGCGGGGCTTTCTGGGGTTCCCCTCGCTGACGCTTCGGGCTCGTATTCATACCTTCGGGCTCGTATTCAAACAAGGAACTTCGGCATGCTGGTCCTTCTTGCGCTCGCTCAGGCTCTGCTAGCCGCACCCGGTGCCTCTGAGATCCGGGCCGACGTGGTCATCCGTGGTGCGACGCTTTACGATGGCAGCGACCGTCCCGGCCAGCAAGGCGATCTGGCGATCCGCGGAGAGCGGATCGTCGCGGTGGGAAATTTCGCTATCGCGGGTCATCCGCGAATCATTGCCGGCGAAGGGCTGATTGTCGCACCGGGGTTCATTGATCTGCACACCCATAACGATATCCCTCTTACCCAATCAGCGACCAAGGCGAACCTTTGCTACTTGCTCCAGGGCGTGACGACGGTGGTCACGGGCAATTGTGGGACGGGACCGGCGGACGTGGCCGGTTATTTCCGGAAGCTGCGAGCGGGAGGCGTGGGGAGCAACGTCATTCACCAGGTGCCGCACAATGATGTCCGACGCCAGGTCATGGGCAATGCGAACCGTTCTCCTACGGCCGCCGAATTGCAAAAAATGGAAGCGCTCGTCGAACAGGGCATGAAAGATGGTGCCTGGGGTCTGTCGACGGGACTCTACTATAATCCCGGCAGCTACGCCAATACCGAGGAGCTGATTGCACTTGCCAAGGCGGCGGCGCGGCACGGGGGCTTCTATGCCAGCCATATGCGCGACGAAGGAGCGGGCGTCCTGTCCTCCATTCAGGAGGTGTTGACGATTGGCCGGGCTGCAAAACTGCCTGTCCACATCTCGCATCTCAAAGCGTTTGGTCCAAAGACGTGGGGGAAGGCTGCCGATGAGATCGCGATGATTCAGAAGGCCAGAGCGGAGGGACTGGAGGTAAGCGCGGACCAGTATCCATACACGGCCAGTAGCACCAAACTTGCCGCGGAGCTGGTCCCGCCGCGATTTCGCGAGGGGACCCCCAACGACTATCTCGCGCGCCTGGCCGATCGTGAGCAGGCGCCCCTGGTGCGGCAGGCGGTTGCGAGCCAGATCGTCAACCTGCAGGCAGGGAAGAACATTCGGATCGCTCGCTATGCGCCCAAACCTGCCTGGCAAGGCAAGGATCTGCAGACCATCGCTGCTTCCGAAAAGAAAGATGTTGTGGAGATTGTCCTGGAGATCGAACGCCACGGCGGGGCGCAGATCGTCAATTTCAGCATGAGTGAAGAAGACGTACGACTTATCATGCAGCAGCCATTCGTCGCAACCGCCAGCGATGGTGCCTCGCTCGTCCCCGACCAAACGATGCCGCATCCTCGCAGCTACGGTTGCTTCGCCCGCAAGATCGGCCGTTTTGCCATCGAGGACAGGTTGATTTCTCTGGAGCGCGCCATTCGCAGCGCCAGTGGATTGCCCGCGGATATTCTACACTTGCCCGAGCGGGGCTATTTGAAGGCAGGCTATTACGCGGATGTGGTGGTCTTCGATCCCCAAACCTACCGCGACCATGCCACCTTCGACAAGCCCCACCGCTACGCTACCGGGGTTCGCTACGTTTTCGTGAACGGCAAACTCGCCATCACCGAAGGCAAATTTGCCGGAATTCTGGCCGGCAAGGTACTAAAGCATCGGGACCCATGAAGCGCTGATCAGGAGAAGCTTGTGATTAGCCCGCCATGGCTGAGTCGTCAGGGGCTTGGCGATTGCGGCTCATTTACTATAAAGAAGAGTATGCTAATCGAGCAACCTGTTGCCAATGAGGGCAACCGGCTGCACAGTCCCAGGAAGCCAAGGTTCGGCAGCTAAGTTTCCACCTAGCCCTCGGCTCCTGGGCGAATAAAAACGCAAGCGATTTTGTTATCCTACCCTCGTTACCTCAGACATCAGTTGTTGTCGTTGTCGATCACCGGGTAGATGGTATGGATTTTGCTCGTCCCCTAGGCGAGCGGTATTCCTCAGCAAATCACAATTAGGAGGTACTTCCATGAGCACGCTTTTACGCGCTGGAGCGCTGTTAGCGGCTGAGGATCGGACGGTGGAAGGTTCTTTATCCAGTCGAAATCGAGACGTGCTTCAACCCTTTTGCCGGTTTGGTTCGAGTCAGGTTTGGCATTCTCCGGAATCTGAAGAACTTTTGGTGGTCGATGCGCGAGCAAGACTGACGCCTGCGCAAATGGTGGAGCAGAAGCTGGTCTCGCTGTTAAAGGGAAAGATGCTGCCGATGAGCCACATCCGATCGGCGGCTTCTTCAGGGAAACGGCGCTGACCGGTCACGAGGCTTTGCGCGCGGCCGGCAGTTCCGCAGCTTCGGCGTGGGCGACAGCAGGCTGTAGAACTCGCCGAAAGCCCAAGCGCTCCAGACCCTGGCTGACACAGGGGATCTCCTGGAAGACCTGGCGCACCCGATTATCCATCAGAAAGTTGTCAAGCGCCAGTGCTGCCGCCCCCGCGTCGATGCCAACCATGTCGCGCGCGACCCAGCTCCGGTCCACGTTGATATTGCTGAAGCCGTAGCGGCCATGCGTATGCAGGCCGTGCTCGCGATGTGCCTCGTAGAGATTCTCAAGAACGGTGGTCGGACTGTGCTGGACTGATGCCAGGGCTGCCATGAGATGAGCCGTGCCGTCAACCGGGCCAATGGGCGTGTAACAGCGGTAGGTATCTTCCTCTGCCGAGTCTCCGGGGCCGTCTCCTGAGGATAAACCCCAATAGCGACGAAAGGTCGCGAACCGCTCGCTCGCTTCTCGGCAAGCCTGGTAATTTGCCTGCGTTGCTACCCTGGCTTCTTCATGCAGATCGACCTTGCCAGGCGCCTGCCATTGCCGGAGATCGAGCAAATCGAGGCCGTACTGAAAGACGAACAATCCCAGGTCGGCACTGGAAAAACGAAGGCCCGCCACTGTGCCGTAAAACGGCTGCAAGCGTTGCCATGAATCATTGCCAACTGCGCAGCCTGCGCGGGCACCCGCCGCAAGCACGTACATGAAGGCGGTCTCGCCGTTGAGGCGGTCCCAGGAGCAGGCCAGGAATTGCCCGTCGCGCCCCTTGCCGTGCCGGATCAATCCTCGGGCGGAATGGTAATCCGGGCCGGTCCAGTAGTGCCAGTCGACGCGCTCGTAGAGATGGTTGGCCAATGCTTCCAGGCCGCTGTCCTCAAGGAACGCGCTCGCCCAGAGCGCGCCGGCAACTAGCCAGGCTGTCTCAATCGTGCTGAAAACATCGGCTCCATGTACGGCGTTGGTCGTAGAGTGGGTAAAGTGGGGCATTGCTCCATGGTCGTGAGGCAGCCGTTCCATGGCGGCACGCAGCCCCGAGCGGATGCGAAGGGCGGCAGAGTTCCGCGAAAGCAGGCGATGAGGAGGCGCACTTGCCAGAGCAATGGCAATGAATCCCATCCCCGTTGCGGCCATGCTGCAGAGGCCCTCGGAACGACAAGCGCCATGATTGCACTGCCGATCGAGGACGAGACCGCTGGGCACCTGGTTGTCGATAAAATACTGTAGCGTCTGACGCTGCAGACGCATTAAGAAGCCGCGATCTGCCGGAGAAAGGGTGGCGCCCGCGCTAGGCATGGTCATACCCTCCCCGGGCGCGGCGCGATCGTTTCGCGGATTGAATCGCAAATGATTTGCCATCGCCCTCCCTGGCATGGCTTAGCTCCGTCAAGGTGATTGCGCAAGAAAAAGACGTCGTCGAGGACCGCTGGCATGATTGCGCTCGCACAGCGTTGTGCGCGGACACGAAAAGGCGCGCACGCCGACGTGCGAGGCTTCTCTTCTCATGTTCCTGTCATTTGGAGTTTAGCACAGTCGCCAGGGGAGAAAAGAGGAATTCTTCGCACCCTCAAAAAACGGGCTGCTGGGCTTGAAGTTGATCGACGAGCGCATGCGCAAAGACTATAGGAATTAGGCGGAGTGGCTAACATGCGCCGCCTGAGCAGCATCAATTCTTCAAGATCACGCGAACTTCATGTTCCCTGCCGTCGTCCATCAATTCGAAAGCGCTGCCGGTGAGTTTGCGCCCGTCCAGGATCAGATCCCGGACGCCGCGTTCTATTCTCTCGGAATTTTCAACCGTGATGTGATAAGCAGCTGATCCAAACCGATAGGTCAATTCGTATTCGTCCCAGTGAGCAGGAATGCACGGCTCGATCCGCAGCTGCGTCCCTTCGCGCTGCAGGCCGAGGATATTCTCAAGGCCAACGCGGTACAGCCAGCCCGCTGAGCCGGTGTACCATGTCCAGCCGCCTCGCCCGGTATGCGGGGGTCGACCGTAGACATCTGCAACGACGACGTAAGGCTCCACCTTGTACAGGGCCACAGCCTCCGGGGAAGAGCTATGACTGATGGGGTTGAGCAAATTGAACAATTCCATCGCCAGCCCGCCCTGGCCGAGAAGGGCGGCGGCTTGCACTGTCCAGGTTGCCGCGTGCGTATATTGGCCGCCATTTTCGCGGATCCCTGGAACGTAGCCCTTGATGTAGCCGGGTTGCAGAGGTCCCCTATCGAATGGCGGCGAGAAGAGAAGGATGAGTTTGTCCGCTCTCTTCACGAGGAGGTCGTTCACCGCGGCCAGCGCCTGGCTGGCCCGGTCAGAGTCGGCGGCACCAGAGATCACTGCCCACGACTGAGCGATCGAATCGATCTTGCACTCGTCATTCTGCTCCGAGCCGAGAGGAGTGCCATCATCGAAATACGCCCGCCGGTACCAGCGGCCGTCCCAAGCGTGTTGTTCGATCGCCTGGCGCAGCTCTTCCGCCTGCTTGCGATAGCGTTCCGCTCGATCCAGGTCGCCCCGAGACTCAGCAATTGGGGCAAAACGCTGCAAGGTGGTCAGCAGAAACCAGCCGACCCAGACGCTCTCGCCCTTCCCGCCGGAGCCCACGCGGTTCATGCCGTCGTTCCAATCGCCCGTGCCCATGAGCGGCAAGCCGTGTTGTCCGAAGCGCAGGCCATGTTCCAACGCACGCACGCAATGCTCATACAGGGTTGCGGTCTCCGGGGAGGTCTCCGGTAAGCCGTAGTCTTCTTCCTGTTCCGGGCGCAGCAGAGGGGCGCGCAAAAACGCAGCCTTCTCATCGAGGATGCTCTTGTCCCCCGTGGTCGCCACGTAGTGACAGGTCACGAACGGCAGCCAGAGGAAATCGTCGGAAAACCGTGTGCGCACGCCCCTGCCCAGTGGCGGGTGCCACCAATGCTGTACGTCTCCCTCGACAAATTGTCGGCCGGCCGCGCGCATGAGCTGCGCGCGTTCCTCTTCGGGAGCACCGTGGACCAGCGCCATGACGTCTTGAAGCTGATCGCGGAAGCCATACGCTCCACCCGATTGATAGAAAGCCGATCGGGCCCAAATCCTGCATGACAGGACCTGGTATGGCAGCCAGCGATTCAACAGAAGGTCCAGGGCACGGTTGGGTGTCCGAATCTGCACGGCCGAAAGCACGTGCTCCCAGCGGTTGCAAACCTCCTCAAATGCTTTCTGAACTTCTTCCGGCTGGCGATAGCGCTCCACGAGGCGGCAAGCTTCGTCCTGATCGCCTCCTTGCCCAAGCAGAAAGATCAGGTCCTTCACTTCTCCGGGTTTGAGTTCGAATTTGGCCATGACTGCTGCGCAGGGATCGCGCGCCGGCTCGATCCGTCCGGACAGTTCCACTCGACTCAGAGCTGCGGGTGCCGAAAGCGATCCATTGCGGCCCAAGAACTCGGTACGATCGGTGGTCAGCGTGCGTGGTCGCAAATTTACGTCCAGGAACGCAACGCGCGCCGCATAATCCATGTTGAAAGCGTTCCGGGCAAGAGTTGCACCGGTCTGTGGGTCGATCCAAGGGACAATGGTTCGCGCGGTTTGTCCACGCACCGTTCCCAAGACCCACTCGGCGTAGAAGGTGGCGGACAGACGTCGCAACCGTTGTCCGGTATTGCGCGTTCTTAGCCGGATTACCTTGACCGGATCGGCGGTCGGCACGAAGAGCAGTAGCTCCTGAGCGATGCCATGGCTATCCTGTTCGAAGATCGTGTAGCCTTGGCCGTGTCGCACTCTCGTATTGGCCGAAGGGCGAATCGGCAACGGCGTCGGCGACCAGAACTCGCCGGTCGCCTCATCGCGCAGATAGATCACTTCGCCCGGCGGATCAGATACCGGATCGTTGTTCCAGGGCGTGAGGCGATTCGTTTGGCTGTTGCCCGCCCAGGTATAGCCAAGGCCCGTTTCCGACGCGAGGAAGCCGCAAGAGGGATTAGCGACGACGTTGATCCAGGGAGCTGGCGGAAGCTTGAGGCCCCATTCGAAACCAGAGTTCTTCTTCCCCGGTACGGGGGAGCGCAACCGGCCGGCTTCCTGCCGAGTATCGCCCCCGCGAGCAGTAATCGTGCGCCTCTCGTATGGGAAGAGCCAGTATTCGCGCCCATCCTGTGTAAAGCCGCCGATTCCGTTCTCGAATAGCAAGGGCGGGCGCTGCCGGGCAGCCGGCTCCGCTCCGCTATCCAATTCGGGCTCGCGTCTGCGCTCGGTGACGGACAGCCGCCCAGGAAGCGGTACTGCGCGTTCCGCCCGGTCGACTTGACTGATCAAGGAGCCATGGCCACCGACCAATACCACGCGGGCAGCCGCTTGCAGCAACAGCGTGTCGTCCTCGGAGAGCTGAGACGCGCGGCGGATGAACACACCGCCAGGCTTATCGATCAACACGTGGGCGTCGCTGGCGCGCACCAATCCCTGCAATTGCTCTTGTAATTCTTCGAGATAACTGGCCGGATGCTCGTTCAGAACGACGAGATCCACCACCAGCCCCTTGAGCCGCCAATAGGAATGTGCGACCAGCAGCTGGCGAATGAGGACAAGCTCATCCGTTTGGCTGACGCGCGCCATCACGATGGGTAAGTCCCCCGAGATGCCATGGCGCCACAGAGCAGCTGGTCCCTGATGATTCGTGGCCAGAGCACCTGCGACTCGTAAGCTCGAACCCGCGTAAATGATGTGGGCTGCAAGCCGCTGGAATAGATGAGCCTCCTCGGCCGAAAGGCGAAGATGACGCGACTGCACCTGGCTGTAAGCCCAGGCCAGCTCGAATAAGCGTGTCACACCGTGGAGATCGTGGTACTGGTCAGCCAATACCAGCGCTTCCTCGCGGCTCTCCGCCACTGCGGTCGTGAAGGCGACCACGACCGAAGTGCCTGGCGCAATTCGTACCCGCCGCCGTAGGCTGAGGATCGGATCCAGTACTGCTCCCGTTGTCCCCGATAGTACCGCCTCGGGTTCCAGGGCAGCGGCATCCGCGGGCGTCCGACCCCGACCCAAGAAACGCGCACGATCCGTCTCGTACTGCATCCGCCCGACTACCGGGCCGTCACTGGCCAACACGTGAACGGCCCACAACGATTTCTCGTCGATAGAACGTGGTCGGCGCCGGCACAACAACGCGTTTTCCGTCTCCAGATACTCTGTCTCCAGGAATAGCTTTCCGAAGGCTGGATGAGCGACGTCTGCCCCGTGGGAGCAGAGCGCCACTTCCGCGTAACTTGTCAACTCCAATTCGTGCGTGCGCGAGTTGTGATTGGTGATCGTGATGCGGCGAACCTCCGCCGGGCTTTCTGGAGACACGGCGATCTCGAGATGCGTTTCGATGCCGCCATCGGTTCGCCGAAACTCGGCCTTGTCGGAGGAGTAGACGACTTCGTATTCGTCCGCGGGACGGCACAGGGGTTGATAGCCGGCTGACCAGACAGACCCGGCGCGCAGGTCCCGCACATAGCAAAACTGGCCCCAGGCGTCGCGCGTCCGGTCTTCGCGCCAGCGCGTCACATCCATGTCCTTCCAGGTGCTATAGCCAGAGCCCGCGTTCGTCACCATGACGTTGTAACGACCGTTGGAGAGCAAATGCGTGCGCGGGTGGGGCGTGTGCGGAGTAGTGACCCGGCGGCTCATCGGAAATACTTGCTCACGCACCTTGGGCTCATGCGCGGCGTTCTCGCCGTCTGGCTCATGCAGCGGCGCGGCGCGCGGCACCCTCTCTTGCAAGAGCAACTCCGTGGCCCGAACCGTTGGATCGGCATGGAAGCGGCGGACGACGGGGCTGCCCAACAAGCAGTTGGCCATGGCGAGCAGGCTCATTCCCTGGTGATGGGCCATGTACGATCGGACGATCACGGGGCGACGTTTTTCGGCCAGGCGATCGCGCGTGTAGTCCACCGCCTCGTAGAGACCGAACGGGCCCTCGGCTCCCTCGGCACGTAAATGTCGGAAGTTCGCCAGAGCGGCATGCCCTGCAATTGGCAGCGCGAGGGCAGTTGCGTACGGCGCGATAACCAGGTTGTCTCCGAGACCGCGCTTGAGCCCCAGGCCCGGCACACCGAAGGACTGGTACTGGTAGTCCAGGGCCGCGTCGAGGGCACTGAAGGCGGATTCGGAGATTCCCCATGGCACATGCCTCTGCTTGCCGTACTCGATCTGCCGCCTTACTGCCGAACGCCAGCTCTCGTCGAGAAGAGTCCCGGCAAAGCTTCGGAAGAAGAGACGCGGCATCAGGTACTCGAACATGGTGCCGCCCCAGGAGAGCAACACAATCCCACCGCCGGCGGTCGTGAGCGGCCGGCCGAGATGGAACCAATGCCGTTTGAGTACGTCGCCGCGAGCGATAGCCAGGAAACTCGTCAGGGAGGCTTCCGAGGCCAGAAGATCGTAATGAGCGTTGTCATGGCGATTGAGGGAAAGATTGTAGCCGATCGAGAATAGGTTGCGCTGCTCATTATACAACAGCTTGAAATCCATCTCATGAGCCAGCGCCTGTGCTCGCTCCGCAAGACTCTGGGAACGTTCCAGCCATGTACCGGCTGCCGACTCTACCTCCAGCATCGATGGCAGTCGTTGAAGACGCTCGGCCTCTGAACCAGAATCATCGTTAGCAGCGTAAGTCGATCGATTCTGCGCGCCGAGCGAGGAGACCTCGGCTTTCCAATCCTCCACGCGGGCCTGTAGCTCCGCTATGCTGGAGGGGCTATTCAGGCGCTTCCGCAGGGCCTGCCAAGGGCCTGAATGCTTCGGATCCCCTTCCACCTGGCGAGCGTCATTCCCCTTCGCCTCACCAAGGATGTCGAGCCAGGGCATGAGCCGGCCGAGTTCCGCGCGCCGATCGCTAACCTGTGCCGCGAAGGCACCCGCCCAACGCTCCAAATCATCGGGAACCTCCTGCAGGATGCCGGCGAGAGTCTGCAGGTGAGCTCGGAATTGCTGGGCAACTCGATCGAGATCGCCAAACCACTGGTTCCAGGCGCATAAGTCGCTAGGCTCCGTGGTCAGCTGGCGGTCTAAGTCCTTGAGATCGTCCTCCATGACCTGGAAAAGCGCCAACGGCTCAGCAAGACTAGGAAGCTCCATGGCATGGAATTCCTCGGCAATCAGGCCAAGCGTGTCCGCCAGGCCAAGCCTCAGAGAAGGTCCAGGAATGCGTTCTTCGGTCTTTTCGCGAAGGCCTTGCTTCAGAGTTTCCAGACACGCCAGAAGATTTCCGCTGTCCACCGTCGATACGTAGCCAGGCTGCAACGGACGAAGTGTAATCGTGTCATACCAGTTGTAAAAGTGTCCATGGAAGCGCTCGAGACGATCGAGGATGGCGAACGTTTTCTCCAAGCGCTCGAGCAAGCCGGGCAGGCTCAGGTAGCCAAAGTCGTGCGCTGCCAACAACCCGAGGAGATAAAGTCCGATATTCGTTGGCGAGGTACGATGGGCCACCTCTCCCTTGGGGTCTTCCTGGTAGTTGTCGGGTGGTAGCCAATGATCCGCTTCGCCAATAAAGGTCTCGAAGAAGCTCCACGTCTTACGGGCCAGGCGCCGCAATTCTCGGCGATCCTCTTCGTTCAAGGGCATTTCCTTGATGCGTTGCGGCCGACTCACCCAAAAGGCGACGCTTGGAGACAGGAACCAGATAACCAGGATCGGCCCGGCGACCGGAAGGGCGGCTGGCCGGGCCAGGCACACGACGATACCCAGTCCCCCGACCATGACCAGCGTCGGCCACATGTTCAAACAGAAATTGACGAACCCACCACCGAGACGCCGTTCGGTCGATGCGGCGGTTTCCCATTCGAGTAAGTTCCGGCGCGTGATGAACACTCGTACGAGAGTGCGGCCTATTGCGTCCAGCGACAAGCGCGCCTGCTCCGCCAGGAAGATAAAACGAAGGATCACTTGCCCAGCCGTGGCCTGGAGAGTCTCCAGCACGCCGCTCAAACATAACTGCAGAGAGTCACCATGCAGAAGATTGACCAAAGCGCTGGGCAGCAACAGCACAAGCGGCAGTGCCACCACGAGAAGTGCCAACCCCATCCAGAACCAAATCGGTCCGACAGGAAAGATGAAGCTCAGGGCCATCAGCAACAGCAGGGCCGGCGGTATGAGGCTGCGCCGCAGATTGTCGAGGATTTTCCACCGCTCCAGGGCTGGGAGCGGGTTACGACGCTTCGTAAGGCGGGCGGCAGCGCTTGTTCTCCCCTCGCCCCGGTACTCCGGGGAGAGGGGTTGGGGGTGAGGGGCCTTGGCCGGGGATGGTTCGTCCCCCTCACCCCCGACCCCTCTCCCCCAAAGCGGGGGCGAGGGGAGATTATGACCTGCCGCTGGCCTGATGCCCTGATCTCCGCCGGCATTATCCGGAACGCTGTCGTCCTTGGGTGTGGGCACCGTTGGGAGCAACCAGGGAAGGAGCTGCCAATCGCCGCGAATCCAGCGATGCTCCCGGCGTGCAAATGCATGATAGCGCGCGGGAAAATCGTCCAGCAGCTCGATGTCTGTCGCCAACCCGCAACGGGCGTAATTGCCCTCGATCAGGTCATGACTGAGGATGGAATTGTCTGGAAAGGTCTGCCCCACGGCGGCTTCGAATGCATCCACGTCGTAGATGCCTTTCCCGGTGAAACTGCCACTGCCGAACATGTCCTGATAGACATCGGACACGGCCGTCGTATATGGATCGATTCCCGCCGACGCGGCGAAGATGCGCGAAAAGAGCGAGCGCGTGGTCGCTGAAAGGCTCAGGCTGACGCGCGGTTGCAGGATGCCGTAGCCCTTCACCACTCGTCCTTGCTTGGGATGAAATTCCGCCTGGTTCAGAGGATGAGCCAGCGTGCCGGCCAGTTTTTGCGCCGTTTCGCGCGGCAACTGAGTATCGACGTCAAGCGTGATAACGAAGCGAACGTGAGGGACCTTGTCGAGCTCGACGCTGGTCCAGGCAAAACTGGTGTCGCGGGCGCCTCGCAGGAGTCGATTGAACTCGACGAGCTTGCCGCGTTTCCTTTCCCAACCCATCCAGCAGCCTTGGCCGGGATTCCACATGCGGCGGCGATGAAAGAGAAAGAAGCGGTCCGGCTCGTTGGCGCAGTAGCGAGCGTTCAGGAGCTTGACGCCCTCCAGGGCGGACTGCAAGTAATCCTCGTCCTCGGGCATTGTCGCGGCAGGGGCGTCCGCAAAATCGGTCAAGAGAGCAAATCGAATTTGCGGGTCAGGGTTCGAGAGGTAATGGACTTCCAATCGCTCTAAAAGGGCTGCAGCGCTCCCCGGGCGCAAGAGCATGGTGGGCATGACCACAAAAGCCGCACAGTCCGGCGGGATACCGTCCTTGAAATCGAGCTTGGGCAACACGCGCGGAGGTAAGAACAGGGTAATCAAGTAGTGCACGGTTCCCACGGCAATCTCGCTGAGCGGCACAAGCGCCGCCAGGAATACCAAGATGGCGGCCAAGGTCCACCCGACAGCATCGATAAACACAATGAGGCCAGCCAGCAGGACAGCGTAGGCGAGGGCATGGGAACCGAAGTAAACGGTGTTGGGATGCGCCAGTACCGATTTGAGCAACCAGTCCATTGGCCTGGGTCGATATCGGATCAGAGCTTCCAAGCGTGCCCGCCCCTCGCCAACCAAATAGTATCCAACGTGGCCCGCCGGGTCCGTGATCGATGAAAATGGCGGTGAGGCAGGGAGCATTGGCCGTGAGCTTTCGGATTTGCTCCCGATTGGCCGCCGTCCGGCTGTTTCAGTAGTCTTTTCCCAAGCCTGGGCTGAGAGGGCCACGACCTGCCGCGCTACGCCCAACTCATCCAGATTGGAACGGCGTGCCAGCTTCTCAAGCTCCCGGCGATAGCGGTCTTTGGTCGGAAAATCCTGACGTCCATAGACGCCGTCCGGCTCCTGACGCAGTGTCGCCTCGACCAGGCTCAGCTTTTCGAACAGGACAGTCCAATCGATGGCGGACAGCAGCCGCAGGCTTGTGACGCAATTCCCGACGGAGACTTGGTTAGCCGCCTGATGTTGATGTTCGCGGCGCAAAACTTCCGCGAGGTGGGCGCCGCACGAAGCAAAGTGGCCTTCCAGGCGCTCGATCAACCAGGATGCTCCGGCCCCATGATCGCGCAACGCCTGCATCAAGCGCACGATGAAAGCGTCCGCCCGATCGGTCCCCAGGCCGACAATCTCGGCGTGGATAGGAGCCCCAGCCCCTTGCTGATGCCGCTCTTTGAGGGCCAGCAAACGCGCGGTAGTGCTCTCGGCCTTTCGGCGATGATCCCATGAATCGAGCATCTGTTCTGCCAAGCGGCGCAAATTCTCCAACAGACCCAGTCTGAGCATGATCGGCACAGCCCATAGCTCTCCGATCGTCAGGGCTGTGACGCTCTGATAGGCCTGGACGAAACGCGTGATGTTGGCCTCATCCAGCGAACTGTCCGTATGCGCGATCAATTCGAGAGCCAGCTGGTAGACGCGCGGGTAACCTTCCAGCGGAGGTGCTGCCAGCTTGGGCAATTCCCTGTAGTAGCCGCGGGGCAGATCGTTGCGCACCTCGCGCAAAGTGTCCGTGACGATGTGAAAATTGTCGAGGAGCCACTCGGCATCCGGCGTGATGCTTTCCTGCCGCTGCACTGCCTCGGAAATAAGGCGGTGGGCTTCCACGAGTCGCCGGCCATTCGCGACAAAGCGGTGCAGCATCGGATGGCCCGCACTCATCCCCGGCACCACTGGAGACGATTCGGCGAGCACTCGAGCATACGCAGCCAGATGCTCGAGACCAAACAATTCCGCTCGGATGGGTTCGTTGGCGTTGGCGCTGCCGAGATAATGAACAGAAGAACCAGCCTTGTTCTCCACCGGTGCGGCGGGCTTTGCCGAAGAAGTGCTCATCGTTGTCCTTGTTCTCCTTGCGCCATGAGTGAGCAGATGCCGTTGTGCGCCGCGCGCCGGCGCTATATCAAGGTGCTTGGTTCGGCGGCGGCGTAGGACAGATTTCCCAATCTGTCCGGTCAGGTTGGAAACCTGGCCTACTGCCGAATCCCGCACCGTCATTCAGTGCACGTGTCCACTACTGCGCAGACAGGCGCTTGTCATGAAATCATGCGCGGCAAACCCGGTGCCAAAGCTCTGCCAGATCCGCATAACCGGCTTTCGCTTAATGCGGACCTGTGGCACTGTCGGACTCTCCTTGAGCGGTTCCTGTGGACGCAACGGTCCAAGCCAGCTAAAATCAATTCACCTTCTGCGGCCACGATGCTGCGGTCCTGCCGCGGCCAGGCAATCCAAGCTTCCGTTACCATGGGGGTCGGAACATGCGGGAATGGTCCCGCTCACCGGTCGTGCGCTACGGCATGATTTTGGTGGCGTTCGCGGGGACAGCGTCCCTTGTCACACTGTTTCCGCGCTTCATTGCATCGATCGCTGCAATCTTGCTGTTGTTCCCCGTGATGCTAGGCGCGTGGTGCGCAGGAACCCGAGCAGGCTTCCTTGTTGCCGCGCTCGGTGGCGTGATACTTGTCGCATTGCCGTCTCCCCCCTTGGCCTCTGGCGAGTATGTCTGGGGAGAGCGGCTGCTCACGCTTATTCTATACGTGGCGCTATCAATCTGCATAAGTTCTTTGCTCAGCGCCTTGCAATCCGCCCGTCATGCCGCGAATGTTGGATCACGCGCGCTTTGGGAAAGCGAAGAGCGCCATCAGCGTTTGCAGGAGACAGTCCAGGAGGGGGTGTGGCTTCTCGACACCCACGGCTCTACGCTGAACGTAAACAGGCAAATGCCCCGGATGCTCGGCTACACAGCGGACGAGATCATAGGCCGGCCTTGGGTCGACTTTCTGAGCCCCGCGAGCCGCCAAGACGGGCAGCGCCTTTGGGACAGACGCAAAGAGGGCTTCACGGATCAGCACGAACTGCTCCTCCGCTGCCGAGACGGCACGGAACTGTGGACCCTGGCCACGATCAATCCGAGTTATTCTGCTCAAGGAGAGTTTGGCGGCGCCCTAGTCGCCATGGCCGACATAACCCCACGTAAGCATGCGGAGCAAGCGCTGCGTTTTGTCGTAGATGCCACGCAAGTGCTTGCTTCGTCGCTCGATTACGAAAGTACCCTCCGCAGCGTCGCCCGCCTGACCGTGCCATCCTTGGCAGACTGGTGCATTTTGGACATCCTTAAGCAGGATGGTTCTGCACGCCCCCTGGCAGTCATTCATACCGATCCGGAAAAGGAGAAACTTGCCTCGGAATTGTGGCGCTCTTCTCAAAGTGAAGTTCCAGAATCCATTGGCCTAACGAAGGTGCTTCGGACTGGCAAAGCAGAACTCTTCCGAGACTTATCAGACCCTCACCTGGAGAACGATCCAGCTGACGCCCGGCAGCTTGGAATCTTGCGCAAGTTGGGATGCCATTCCGTGCTAGTCGTGCCCGTGCGTGTCCGCGGGAAGACGCTTGGCTCCATTACTCTCGGGTCGGAAACGCCAGGGCGATGCTACAGCGCCGCGGACCTTACCCTGATCGAGAATCTGGCTCGGCGCGCTGCCTTGGCCGTGGACAACGCCTTGCTTTACGAGGAGGCTCAGACGGAGATAACAGAGCGAAAGCAGGTGGAAACAGCGCTCCGCGAAAGTACCGAGCACCTGCGCAACCAGCAGAAATGGTTGGAAGGCGTCCTCGATTTGATGCCCGCCCCAACAGTATTTATCGAGCCCGGGACGGGGCGGGTCATTTTTGCCAACAAAGCGGCCAACGAGATGGGGTGCAAGGATGTTTCCAACAACAGACGCGGGGATGAGCACCGGACGGCCTACATCTGTACGGACGCTATGGGCACTCCAATTCCCGATGAGCAGATGCCAGGAGCACGCCTTGCGCGGGGCGAGCGGTTGGACAAATTCGAGATGAACTGGCACTCTCCCAATGGAATTCGCTCCCTGCTCCTCTACGGTGACACCATTCCGGCCATGTGCGGCCACCCGGCCATGGCCGTCATGAAGTTTTACGAAATTACGCAGCTCAAACAGGTGGAGGCGGAGCTACGCCAAGCCAGTAAGGCGAAGGACGAGTTCCTGGCGATGCTGGCGCATGAACTGCGCAATCCTCTTGCGCCTTTGTTGACATCCTTGTATTACCTGCGCTTGCACAGCATCCCCGACGACGGCCTTGGGCACGCGCGCGACATGGCCGAACGTCAGGTCCGGCACCTGGCCCGCCTCGTCGATGACCTGCTGGATGTCGCTCGGATTACGCGCGGCAAAATCGAGCTGCGAAAAGAGCCTGCGGAACTCTCCACCTTGGTAAGTCGGGCCATCGAAGCCAGCCAGCCATTTCTTGAAGAGCGCCACCAGGAAATTGCCATTACGCTGCCTGCGGAACCCATTTTCCTGGAGGTGGATGTTATCCGGATCGAGCAGGTCCTCATGAATCTGTTGCACAATGCCGCCAAGTATAACGAGGAAGGCGGCCAGGTTTGGCTCACGGTGGAGAGCGCTTCGGGGGAGGCGGTCATTCGCGTCCGCGATAGCGGTATCGGCATTCCTCCGGAAACGCTGCCGCACGTTTTTGACCTGTTTGTGCAAGCAGATTGTTCCCTGGCTCGTTCCCAGGGCGGTCTCGGGATCGGGCTTACTCTGGTGCAAAGTCTGGTGGAAATGCATGGCGGAAGCATCCAGGCCTATAGTGAGGGGCAGGGCAAGGGCAGTGAATTCGTGATTCGGCTCCCCTGGCACCATGTAAAATCACCAGCTGGCGAGGAACGCAGGAAGGAGACTTGCGAATCGAATGGTCAAAGCCTCCGGGTGCTGGTCGTCGACGACAACGCGGACGCCGTTCAGAGCCTGGCGCTGGTATTGGAAACCATGGGGCATGTGGTGCACACTGCTTACGACGGGCCAGCAGCTCTTAAAGAAGCCGCAGCATTCCAACCGCAGATCGTCCTGCTGGACATCGGCTTGCCTGTGATGGATGGCTACGAAGTCGCCCGGAGGTTGCGCCGGCAGGGGAGTCCGCATGAAGTCATCCTCGTCGCCTTGACAGGATATGGTCAGGAGGAGGACCGCCAGCGCTCACGCGAAGCCGGTTTCGATGTGCATCTCGTCAAGCCCGTGGATCCTGAGGCATTGCAAGACTTGCTTTCCGGACGGAGAGCCGCCGGCGCTGCCCTCTAATCCCGGCCCCGCAGCGTTCATGTCAGCCGTGACACCGCACCACGTCGTACCGGCCGCCGGGAGCGCGGGAAGCACGAGTGGGATGCCCGCGTGCCTTGCGTCCCGGCGCGGGGGGGCGTAAACTTGCGCTATGCCCATAAGCATCAACTTAAGCGCCCGTGTGAGCGGGGGTTCAGCTTCTACAAGTGTGGCCGGGGCTGGAGGTACTCCGGAAGCCCCGGCAAACCCGGTTGTGACTCTCCCGAACTAGAAGTCAGCCGACCGTGCGATCTTTGCGTCGCGCAGTTTGGACAACATGGTCGCCCTCTGCTCCGCCGGGGCTTACGGAGTACCTCCAGCCCCGGCCACACCTCCGTGTACGGAGTCTCAGGTCCCTTCGATGAAGTCACGAGACATGTCCAATCTGCTAACCTATTAGATTCAGGACACACTTGGTCCAGTCGAGTAAGGCGATGCCAGACGGAGCAAGACGCGATCCACCCCCTATTCCACGTTTGCCGCCTCCGGCAGGCAGGTCGACAAATCTCAGTTCTTCCACGAATCAGGAGGCGGCCGAACGTCGCTTCTTTTGCCCCGAGTGTCGAAAAGCTCTCACGGAAAGGGAGCAAGCGCAACATCTCATTGTTGCCCACGGCTATCTTTCGCTTTCCGGAACATTGCTGCCCCGGCCGGCAGCGCTGACCTGCCTTTGGGGCCGAGTGTTCAACACCGGTGACCCGCAGGCGCACGATCAGTTATGCCATCTACTCGCGCCCCGAGCGGGTGAGACAAACGAGCGTTCGCCGTATGTGGCAGCGCTGGAGAGCGAGTTGCGGGGACGCATCGAAGCCCTCCTTTCGGTTCGCCGGGGTGAGCTCTCCAACCTCGTTCATCAGTTGCGGCGCAGCACCTTGGCGCGCGAGCAGTTTTGGCACTTGATCACTGCTGCCGACCCACGCAGCCGAGAGCTGGGCCGTGAATTGCTCTTGCCCGATGCAGCCACAGCTCTTGCCGACCCGCAAGCATCGACCGTCGACGTGCGGCGCTGGTTGGAGAATCTTTGCCCCCTGGACGATGTTTGGGCCAAGATCCGCGTATGCCGTCGGCTGCTGCAAATGGGAGCGGCCCGGTCGCCGACCAAGGAATGCCTCCGGCAACTTCAAGGCGAGCGGCCGGTGTCCTGTCCGGAATGCGGTACCGCGGTGCCGCAGGACCAGTTGGAGCACCACCTGCGCCACCGGCATCGGATCAACCAGTTTCGTGGAGTCCAGGGTTCGCTGAACGAAACGATTGCCGCCCTCCTGGCAGCGGTCTGCAACTCCGACCCTGATCCCACGGCGTGGGAGAGCCTCGAGACAATCGCTCAGGAGGAAGAAGGGGCGAAAGCCGGATCCTACCTGGCCACCCAGGTCGCGCAGACCCTGGCCGCGCTGCCCCAGGAGGACCAGGAGCCAGCGCTGCGTGCCGTGGCCGATTTCCTGGCCGTGAGCACTACCGGCTCCGAGATCGCCCTGGCACTGCTGACAGGGCGTGGACGCTGCGCGCGACAACTTGCTTTGGCCTTGGTGGCGCGCCTTGCACCGCCTGTGAGCGAGGTGCTTGTCGAGGCGGCCCGCCCTCTCCTTGCTCGAAAGCGGGCCCCGCGCCCAGCGCAAGTGGCTGCCGCGGCTGCGCTGCTGCGCACGACCGGCAAGGACGGCCCCCAAGCCGAGAAGATCATCAATTCTCTGGTTAGCCGTTGCGGCAAGACGCGGGCGCTGGATCGGCTCCGCCGGCTCGAGCAGTTCGCCGGATCGTCGCCGACCCTTGAGGCACGCTGCTCCCAGATCGAGCGCCGCATCCGCATGCGCTGTCCGCGTTGCAAAATCCAACTTCGGCATCCGGAGATGGGCGCGCATCTATGGTCGGAGCACGGGCTGGTGCTGGACGGCCGGCGTGTCCGCGAGCCTTGGCTGCTGGTGCGCGATTGGCTGGAGAGTTACCGGCGGACGCACAACGCGGAATTGCTGGTCCGCTGCCGGAGCCTTGGCCAGCACGTGGACCCAGAACAGGGACTGCAGCGCGTCCACCGCCTCGTACTCGCGGAAGGCATTGAAGACCTCGAGGCCCGCCAGATCTTGCTTGCCAGGGCCAAGCAGCGCGGCGAATCCTTGTGTCCACACTGCTACGCGCTCGTGCCCGTGCCCGAGGAGATCGTGCCACGCGCGCTGAACGAATCCCATGGCCGGCTCTCGTTGGATGGCAATTCTGTCGAGGTCTCCGAGGCTGGCTTGATTCCTCGGCTAACCATTGAGACTCCTCACGCGGTAGTCTATCGGGGCAGGGAACCGGGTCGCTGGTTGACGCGCCAGGGGGCCATCCTCCTCCTTGCCGGGCCCCCGGTCGTCGCGGCCTTCGTCCTTGCCCTTTTCTTCAACACATTGAGCGAGGTGACCGGGTGGCCTGCGGGGCTCACCATTCTGGCCTTGATCCTCTATCTGATTGTGCAAGCACGGTGGTGGCGGCGGCCGCGGCTGATCGACCGAGCGGTCGATTATGCCTGGCTCATGTTCGTTCCTCGGCTCCATCTGCAAGGATTCTCCGTGGAAGACTCGGCGTTCCTTGCCGGGCTGGCATTGACGAGCCTTTATCACGGCCGGCCGGAAGTGCGCGCCGAAAACCTTAAGCGCCTCGTGAATTACACCGAAAGCGCCCTGCTGACGGGCAGTAAGCCGTTAAGTCACTTTGCCGCACTCAAACGCCTGGAGGTGGCCGACGATGTCGGCGCGGGCAAAGATCCTGTGCCTTCCGTGGCGGGCTCTCTGGCCCGCTGTTTTGCCAACGGCAGGCCGCTGACTTTCGCGCAACAACTCCTGGGGGACTGGGAAGGGAGCTGGTGGACACCGGGCAACTTGGCTCGCTTACGGGTGCTCCTTTGTGACCGGGCGTTCGAAGCCGGTTTGGAGATGCTGGATCTGCTGGAGGCTGGCCATAGCGCACCCGCACTGGCCGCTGTACTAAGAACAGATCATTCCGAAGGTTTGGCACAGCTGCGTCTACTATGGTCGCTCCGTCCGCGGCGTCCGTGGGGCCAGTGGGGAGATCCTGTCACCGTCTTCGAACTGGCGAATGCTCCGGAACTGGGCCGAAAACTGCTGGCCAAGCATCCCGATTTACTCCTGATGGACCAGGGTGTTCCCGACATGTACGTCTGTGAGCAGGGCATCGTTTTCCAGAATGTCTTATTCACCTCGCTCCCCCGCAAGATCGAAGCGCGGGCCCGGCGTGATTTCGCTCGCTCCAATCCCGAAATCGTGATCGGGGAACACCATTTTCCGATGCTGAGCGATTCTACCGCGTTGGTGACCCGGTTGGAACGCTGGTTTCACTATTATTTCAGCGACTTTCTCGCGCAGGTGGCGGCCGTTTATTCGTGGCAGAGTCCCACGGGAACCAAGCCAATCCAATTTCGCGAACCGGTCCGCTGTCCGGAATGCCGGCGCTCATTGGTGGCTATTCCTGGAGACGTCGGCCTTGTGGTAAACACCAGGGGCGCTCCTTCTAGCCCTGCCGACCCCGGCCCGGAAGACAAAGATCGAGGCAATGAATTGAAGTCCTGAGGCACAATCGTGCCAACGAAATCTAACTACCAGGGTTATACCTCGGAAGGCACAGTTTCCTACTCAGCTTCCTCTCGAGGGAAGAATTGTCTCGGAGGTGTTTCGCCATGCCCCCAGTCACAAGACGCGCTCATGCTGCGCACGGCCGATGTCCCCGGCAGCCGCCGATGAAGCCTTGGGGTGACATCTACATCGTCAGCCACCTGCTTCCGAGCTTCTCGATCGGCAGATTGGCGCTCGCCTACTACGAACACGGCGCCAAGCCGGCATCCGTGTCCCCTACGCCCGGGCCGCGCATCTACTGGCGGACGGTAGCCGTCGTTGGTGCCTCTGCCTGGCTCCTCGTTGCGGCAATCGTTGGAGCCTGCGTCCTCAGGCAGCGTTCGGCGGAAGAGCCAAGGGTTTCCCTGAAGGTGCTTCCAAAGGAGGTTATAACCTCCCCGTCCGCAATCATGGAGAAGCCAAGTCCACAAAAACAAGAGGCTCCAAAACCGCCGGTCGCGCCTGCTGCTTCCCCCGAGACGCCACATCCGGTCATGCTGGCCAAGATCACCCCGCCCGTCCCGCCGACGGCTTTGTTTCGAGAAGACAGGATCGCCTCCGCACCGCTCTTACCCAGCTCCGAACAACCGCTTCCGCAAGAAACCACGGACTTCGAGAGATGCGGCACCCAGGTGGATTTTGCCAGCAACCCCTCGGATGCGGCTCGGTTGGCGCTTAAGGAACGAAAACTCCTGTTGGTGCTCCACCTTTCTGGCGAATTCGAAGACTCGAAGTTCACCTGAAACAACGCCGAGGCGTTCCGTGTGAACGCACTGTCCAGCGAAGAAGTCGGTTCGTACTTGAACCGCTACTTCGTTTCCTCCTATCAGAAAGTCGGTACCTTCCAGGTGGTGAACGGCGAAAAGACCGGCGGCAATGTGGCGAGTTATTTTTGCTTGCCAGACGGCTCCGTTCTGCACGTGGTAGCTGGCCCCGTGGATGCCGCCACCCTGCTCCGGGAAGCCCGCTGGGTTGTCGACACACGCAAGCTCGCTATGACCGAAAGCAAGGGCAATTACGCACGCTACAGGGCCTTTTTCCGCAAAGCGCATGCCGAGCGCCTGCGCAAGGAGCACAACCTAGACCTCGACCCGCAACGAATGAAAGACACGTTTTCACTGGCGTCCTTTTCGAACCAGGCAATTGATAAACGCGGCCAAAGGCGGCAGCTCGGCACTCAAGGCCAGGTGCATTGGCTCCTGGCCTCCGATCCTCTGGTAAAGATCGAGCAGGTTTACTCAACCGTTTTTGAAAAGATTCTTGGCGAAAAAGTGTCAACCCTGCCGGTGTTGGAAAAGTAGTCTGGCGGGCTAAGGCGACATCAAAATTCAGATTCGAGAAGGCCTACTTGAGCGAAGATTTCTCACTTGACCATATCGATCAAGGTCCGCAGCGCCGCTTGCCGCTGGGGATCGTTTGTGGGGTCGTCGAGCGGCAGACTTTCATTGCTGGTCCCCGGCCGGAGGTTTTGCCACTGCCACCAGTCACGCAAGCGGTGATCGAGCTCTGCGGAGACCCGATATTCCAGGTCGAGGTCGGGCCGCACACCCCAGTCGTCGGTCGGCTTGCTATCAGGAAGGCGGTTTAGATTCTTGCCGCTTGGTCGCAGGAGCATGCCTGTCGATAACTTGAAAGTGACACCCGGAATCGGCACAGTCAATTGCATGCCGGCTTCCTCGCCTGTCAACTTGAAATACCTCTGCACGGTTCCCTTGCCGCGGGTGCGCTGGCCGCTAATTCTAGCTCGCCTGTTGTCTTGCAGCACAGCGGCGACCAGTTCCGCTCCGCCAGAAGTTTCGCCATTCACCATTACGATTATTGGAAGATTGGGATAACTTCCTGGAAGATGCTTCGATCCCCTGTCAGGCTCACCGTCGCGATACCAAACGCTGGCGTTGTTACAATGATCGTCGAGGTGAACGTCGGCCAAGGCCATCGTGTTCGCGGGCGTTGGTAGCACAAAAAAAGCTGGATTGTAGTCGCCCAGGAATAATCCAGCCACCTCACGCGATGGGTCGAGGTATCCGCCGGGACACCAGCGCAAATCTAGGATCAATCCGCGCAAGTTTTGTTCTTTCAGGTGCTTCAAGACGCGCGCCAGCTCATCGACAGTTCCAGCGTCGAAGGCGAGAATGCGAACCTGAGCGATGCCGTGCTCTGGGCTTAGAAAGTATTCCCAAGAATTGTCATACCGCCGGGTCACGCCCGTCACGGTTTCCGGATCGAAGCTCTCGGACTGCAGGACTATTTTGCGCGCGCCGGGAGTTCCGGGGTGAATCACGGTGAACTCCACGCGCTCTAGATTGGAAAAATATGCTGGATCGGTCATGCGCGCATTTGGCGGCTGTCCGGTGAATTGGGTGATCTGGTCCCCAGGACGAATGCCCGCTCGTTGAGCCGGTCCGCCCAGCGCCACGCTCTTCACCACGAGGGAGCCTAACGTCGTGGAATCGACCATGGTCATTCCGAACCCAGATTTCATTTCGCTTCTATCGGTACTGCTCCCTTCCTCCTGGTTGAGCACGGCGCAAAAGGGATCGAGTGCGTTTGTTAGACCTTTCAGGCTAGCCCTGATGGCCTTGTCGCCCCTTAATGAAGGCGGGTTTCCCAAATCCTCCCGAATGCGCGTGAACAAAGATAGGTAATGGCCTTCTTTGTCGATCACGGTCCTCACATCCGCATGGAGGGTCGTCGGGATCGGCACCTGGGCGGCTTCATAAAGTCCATTCAGCGCAGCCTCCGCCAATACCGTCGGCTCGACCGGCCGGATGTAGCGCTGCATGACCCGAACGATCACTTCTTGAAGTTGCAACGCAAATTGACGCGCCGCAACGCGATTGAGCGGAGGGCTGGAAGGGCGGCCGATTGACGTAGGGTGAGTCGCCCGCGCTAGGCCGCAGGCCAGGAACAAAGCGATAAAAGGCTTGAACCAACGCATCGGCATCCCTCGGAACTCGAAATTCGGGCGCCGCGTCAGCCATTTTAGATTAGCCTCGAAATAAACAGAAGATCAATTGCGGCCGGCGCCCCGAACGCCTGAGAACTAACCGGTGCGCGGGCACGCGGGTTGCGGGTAAACTGCTGAGGTTCACCGCAGGGCACTGAAGATGAAATGCAAAGATTTGTTCGGAATGTTGAAAGACACGCTCTCTTATGCGCCGGCCGCTGGTCAACCCGTCAATCGAAGATTGGCAGATCACTGGTCTCGCATGGTATAATTTTGGTTGTGGGTTTCTCCTCCGCCACGTAAAAAACAAGGAGCATCCCTCCGATGCACGACATCTTTGACGAAATTGCAACACTCAAGGCCCGCGAAAACGCAACCATCCTGGCTCACTACTATCAAGAGGGTGAGATCCAGCAGCTGGCCGACTTTACGGGTGACAGCCTCAAGCTGGCCCGCGAGGCCACCAAGGTGGAGACGAGCACGATCGTTTTTTGCGGCGTCCATTTCATGGCCGAGACAGCCAAAATGCTCAACCCGGACAAGCGGGTGCTGCTGCCGGACCTAAGGGCCGGATGCAGCCTCGCGGAGAGCTGCCCGGCCGACAAGCTCGCACGTTATCAAGAAATGCTGCGGATCAACGGTCGACGTTTCCAGACGGTCACCTACATCAACAGCTCGGCGGCTGTAAAGGCTCTGTCAGATTGGGTGGTGACTTCCGGCAACGCCGAGGAGATCATCCGCCGCGTGCCGGCAGACCATGAAGTCCTTTTTGTGCCGGACCGGCATCTCGGTCAATACCTGGAAGAAGTGACCGGACGCAAAATGATCCTTTGGAACGGGTCTTGCATGGTGCATGAAATCTTCAGCGTGGGCGATCTGCTGGAACTCAAGCGCCGGCTGCCGCAGGCGCTCACGATCGCGCACCCCGAATGCCCTGCCAACATTCGCGAGCACAGTGATTACGTCGGCGGCACGGAAGCAATGCTTCGCTACGTGGCCGGCTTCCAGGAGCCGACCGATTTCCTGGTGGCGACCGAGGCGAACATGCTCTGGCAGCTCCAAAGCAAATTCCCAAGGCACCACTACCATCCAGTGCCCGGCATTACTTGTGCATGCAACAAGTGCCCGCACATGGCCCGGAACACGTTGGAGAATCTGCGAGACTGCCTCGTCAACGGCAGCCCCGAAATCCACTGGCAGCCCGAATTCCAACGCGCTCGAGAAGTTTTGCAGCGCAGCTTACTGAATTGAGTGCATCCATGAGCTTGGTTCCCAATCGGTTTCTCTTTCGAGTTGCCTATCCGTGTCGCTACCTCAAGCGCATCCCCACGGAGGAGGGCGCGCGTCTGCTCGATTTGCCGGAAGAGTGCCGGATCGACAATTTCGCCGCCATGGATGACCGGCGCAATTTTGCCGACGTGTCGCTGGCATGGAATGAATTTGGCTTAGCCCTGCAAGTAGAAGTGCGCGGCAAGGAGCGCTTGCCGGAAGGCAATGCAGCTCGGCCGCGGGCTTCCGATGGCGTTACCCTCTGGATCGATACGCGCGATGCGCGGACGAGTCATCGCGGCAGCCGGCATTGCCATCAATTCCACATCTTGCCGACAGGCGGCGGCCCGGACAACGACGAACCCGCCTTCACCCAGGCCAAGATCAACCGCGCACTGCAAGACGCCCCCTTGTGCAATCCGAGCGATGTCCCTTTTCGTACACAGCGCAAAAATACCGGCTACATCGTCGAGGCATTTCTCCCCGCGCCCATCCTTCATGGGTTCGACCCGGAGCAGAGCCGGCGCCTCGGCTTCTATTACTCGGTGCGCGATGCGGAGTTGGGTGAACAAGACCTGAGCGTCGGCGGAGAGTTCCCCTACTGGGAAGATCCGAGCCTGTGGAGCGTTCTGGAGCTGGTTCGCTGAATGACTGTGCGTGAGCTTGGAGCAAGGGCCGTATCGAGTGCCATGCGCGCGTTCGGCCAAAGTCTTCGATTTCACATAGGGGAGCACGTCGTCGCCACGGGGGTCGGTCCGGTCCCTCTCGTTGAACGGCGGTTTCTGCGACTCAGCCAGCTGGTATGGACTACCTCAAGCGACAATTAGTCCCTTTTAGCCTTTAGTAGCGGCGCGATAAAGTTGCAAGCGCCTCTCTAGGTCTTGATGAAGGTCATCAAACGTAATGCAATTGATGACATGAGAATCCACAAGCACCTTGTCAGACCTCCAGTCCAATCGAATTCGATCCTCGTCCGATACGCCCGAGCTTCTGCCAACGATCAGCATGCCCGAGAAACTTATGTGTCCATTGCCAAATTCTTTGCGAAATTTGTCCGTCTTCTTGTAGTCATCAAGGATTGCAAACCAATCGATAAGCTGGCTGTAACCGTGTTCAAATCGTTGGCTCCAGTCCGTGCTCGATTTCCCCATTTTTGAAAATGCTGTTCTTCCTCCCATCCTCGAACTCGATAGCCAGGTAGTTCCTGTTGTCTCTATTACCGACAAGGAGGTCGGCGGCGAAATCGCCAAGGAAGGAAAACTCGCGGGCGATCTCGGGGGCAGGGCCGATGTCTGGGGCGAACGTGCCGATGAGGGCACACAATTGGTTCCTGGTTCTGAAGAAAGGCAGTATGTCGTCCTTTTCTGAAAGATCAGCCTTGGATTTGAGGAGTTGGTCGAGTTCCTTTACCTCCTTTTCGCACTTTGCGAACTCAAAAGCGACCTTGACGAATGTGCTGCCCACGGGCATTACTCCGCTTCAGCAAACTGGTCGACCGTCTTTTTCCTAGCAATATCCAAAATCACAATCTTTTCAGTGCCTTTGCTGAAGAAAATCTGCATCCCGTCCGTAGCCCTCAAAACATAGACGTCCTTATAAATGAGCGGACTCGACATCTTCTGGATATGAGCGTCGTTATTCCAATTTGCCAAGGCCGCAAACAATCCTTGAAGGCGGTCCCGTTCCCGAGCGCTCAGCGTGCGAAGAGCAATCTTCGCAGAGTCTGTCATTTGAAGTTCCATGTTCACCACCTCTATCTGGAGTGAGGCCACCCGTAAAGGGACGGTCTTCTTTTGGACATTATACCCGATGGCGCCGCGTGAGGCCGCGTGCCATGCTAACGTGTGACCGATAGACCGTCGGGAGTCGCGAGTTTTTCGTTTCTTGGCCGAAGGAGCGACATCTGAGGAGGGCAACGGAAAGGGCCGGGTGCCATGCCCACGGTACTCCGTGGGCATGTGAAGCACGTGGCGTTCAGTTGCGATACGCACCTTATGGGCATGGAAGAGCAGATCGAAAATGCTCATCATCATCCGGTTCGCGTGAGGCTCTGCGATAAAGGGAAGGGCTGGCACTGCTCCAAAACTGGGCATTATGCCCGTCTGGTGGCTGGATCGGGAGTGCCTGCTTAGCTTTGTGAGTTCCGGATGCCTTAGAGCGCCTCACATGCCCAGGGACTACCGTGGGCATGGCACCCGGCGCGCACAAGCCATCGCGGCAGCCGGCATTGCCATCAATTCCACATCTTGCCGACCGGCGGCGGCCCCGACAACGACGAACCCGCCTTCATCTAGTCCAAGATCAACCGCGCGCTGCAAGACGCCCCCATGTGCAATCCAAGCGAGGTCCCTTTCCGTCAGCATCGGATTCAAGGCGATTCCGCATCCATTATTGACGAAGAACTCCTGCGAAGACGCACGCCTGACGAAGCATTACACGTCAGGGCGCATCACTTTGAGGGGCGTCGCCCGCGATGGGCTCCGGAGCGTGCCATAAGCGCACGGTGCCGTCCCAGCTGCCCGAGATCAGCAAGCGGCCGTCGGAAGACACGGCCAAGGACGAAACGGGGCGGCTGTGCCCGCGAAGCGTAGCACGCTCCTGGCAGGTATCAAGATCCCAAAGCTTGATGCTTTGATCATCGCTCCCGGTTGCGAGCGTTCTGCCGTCTGGAAAGAAAGCGACTGCGCGCACGAAGGTGGTGTGTCCCTGAAGCGAGGTACGCTGCTGGCCCGTCGTCGTATCCCAGAGCCCGATGGTACGGTCCTGGGAGGCGGTAGCTAAAAGGTGCCCATCGGGAGAAAAGGCGACTGCCCAGACCCATGCCTTATGCCCGGAGAGGGTTGTGGGGTGCTGGAGGTCTGCGAGATCCCATATCTTGGCCGTGCTGTCCCGGCTTCCCGAGGCGACTTTGCGGCCGTCGGGCGAGAAGGCGACCGACCAGACACGCTGCGCATGCCCACGTAGCTCTCCGAAACACTGTCCGGTTGCAACTTTCCACAACTTCACCAAATTGTCGCCGTACCCCGCTGTGGCGAGCGTTTGACCTTCTGGAGAAAACGCTGCACACCAGGTCCCGCCCGGGTGGCCGGGAAATGTTGCAGTCAAACGGTGCGTCGCCAGGTCCCACAACTGGACGATGCCTTCATCGCCCGCACATGCCAGAACCTGTCCGTCCGGCGAAAAGCACAAGCCATGCAGGGGCTTCCTGGATGCCTGCCAGCTTCCTGCTTCTTTCGACCGCGCCACCTCCCAGAGCTTGACCTGACTTCCCCCTCCCTTGGAAACGCCAGCGGTAGCCAACATTCGATTGTCGCGACTCAGGGCGATTGAGTTGACCAGTTGGCCCTGCGCAAGGATGTCCTTTTCCGCGGACATGTCAGCCGTGCGCCAAAGGCTAATCGTCCCGTCGGCCTGGCCGGTGGCCAGGGTCTTGCCATCGCCCGAAACGCTTACGACATAGATTTCCTGGGAGCAGCCGCGGACAATCCTTTCGGCTTCGCCAATCTGCCAAATCTGCACGGTCCCGTCCTCGCCGCAGGAGACCAGTCGCTCGCTGTCTGGAAAAAATGTCACGCTGTGGGCAGAGCCTGTGTGCAGGTTCTTGGCTTGCACACCTTGTCGGCTTGCCAGGTCCCACAGCATCAGGCTGCCGTCGTCGCACGCGGAAGCCAGCTTGCGCCCATTAGGCGAAAAGCTCACGTCCATGACGTAAGCCCGATGACGGCCGAGAACCGTCGGGGGTCCCCCGAAAGGCGCCTTCCACAACCGGACGCGGCCGTCGCTACCGCCCGAAGCGACGTTTTGACCGTCAGGAGAAAGAGCGACTGAGTAGACTGAGTAGATTTCGGTGGCGGGGTCGCGCAAGAACGCGAGCAACTTAGTGGCTGCAATGTCCCATAACTCAACCTGACCGGCGCTTCCCACTGCCAGCTTCTTGCCGTCGGGAGTTAAGGCAAGCCCTTTGAAAGGAGGTTGATTCGCTCGAATGACGGCACGTTCCCTATCCTTGAAGAAGTCCCAGAGAATGATCCTGCCGTTTTCCAGACCAAGCACCACTGTCTGTGGGTCTGCGGCGAACGCCACCGCTTGGATCTTGGCTGGATCTGTCCGAATGAGCACACGCCCTTGTCCCGAGGCTGTGTCCCACAACCAGGCCTCTCCGTCTTCGCCAGCGGAAATGACCTGTTTGCCGTCCGGTGAGAACGCTAGCGCGACAACGGATTTGCTCTGCCCGCGGAAAGTCAAGTACCGACCCTGGGAGGCAACGCTCAGGAGGTGATACCACTCGAAGCTGCGCAGGTCCTCTTGCCCCGGCTCGGGCCGGTGCCGTTCCAGGAGCCGCAGGGCCCGTGCTACTTGCTGCCCGTCCCACGCCTGGTACGCGAGGTTCAAATCCGCCGCGTACAGATAACGGCGCGCAAGCCGCTCGCGCTGCTCCGCCAGCATGCTCTGTTCCTCCGCTTCATGCTGGCTGATCTGGGACTCGCCCAGCGCTCGTCGCGTTTGCTCCTCTCTTCTCCAGATCAGCACAGTGCTGATCGTCAGGCATACGGTCGCAAGCAGCAGCATGGTGATAACCCCGGCAGTCATCGCTTTGTGCCTGCCGAGCCATTTCCGCAAGCGGTGAGCCAGCGTGGGCCGCTTGGCAAGGACTGGGCGGTCAGCCAAGAAACGCTGCAAATCGTCGGCAAGCTCTCTGGCGGTCGAGTATCGGCCTTCCGCTTCCTTGGCGATGGCCTTCAGGACGATCGTTTCAAGATCGGCGGAAATCCCTTTGCGCAGCCGGGAGGGAGGGCGAGGATCAGCGAAGGCGATTTGCCGGAGCAATTCCTGGCGGTCTTCGCCGGGAATGGCGGGTTGCAGGGTCAACAGTTCGTACAGCGTCACGCCCAGGGAGTAGATGTCGGTGCGATGGTCCACGATGCCGCGTTTGGCTAGCGCCTGCTCGGGGCTCATGTAGCGCAGCGTCCCGACGAGGTCGCCTGTCATCGTCAGGCCAAGGTCGGTTTGATAATGGGCTAGGCCAAAATCAGTCATCCACAAATGGCCACTGTCATCCACGATCAAGTTGGCTGGCTTGACGTCCCGGTGGATGATGCCCTGTTGGTGGGCATGCTCCAGGGCTTCGGCGGCCTGGATTACCCAACGCGCGACCATACGAAAGTACTCGGATTTCCCCTGCGATCGTTCGGTGGAGAGAAGCGCGCGCACCTGCGTCGTCTCCGCGGTGGATGCAGGTATTGGGCCACCGCGGGCATCGCTTGCGCGTTTCGCGCCCGCTTCCAGTCCTGGGGGCGTCGTTTCACGCTCGCGCATCTCGCGCAATACGCCGTCAAGCGCCTGCCCTTCGATGAACTGCATTGCGAAATAATGCACCCCCCGCTCGCACCCAATCGCATAGACAGGAACAATATTGTGGTGATGGAGATGGGCGGCCGCCTGCGCCTCGTTTTGAAAACGCCGAAGGTGCTTGGAGTCGAGCACGGCGGCAAAGGAGAGGACTTTAAGAGCAACTCGCCTGCCCAGGGAAATCTGCTCCGCCTCATAGACGATGCCCATCCCGCCGCGGCCGACTTCGCGCAGCAGGCGGAAATCGCCGAGCTGGCGTGCGACGGGAGCGCTCACGAGCCCGCGCAGCGGCGCGGCCAGCTGATCGAGTTGCCGCAGACCGGCGAAATACTCCTCCAGGTCCGCCGCGAATTCGGGATACTGAGTGATGAATTCCTTAGGGTCCGGCTGAAGACCTTTCTCCAGGGCATCCACATAGCGCACAAGGATCTCGTGCAGCCGTTCCTCTCTGTCGGCGGATTTCGTGAAATCAGGCGTCATGGCTCGGCCCAGCCTCTTTGGTGTTGAGGTGTTCGCGGAGCTTCTTGAGCCCCCGGAAAACGAGGCCCATGACGGCAGGCTTGCTGCGGCCCATATTCTGGGCGACGTCCGCCAAAGACCAGCCCTTGAGGTGGTGCAGTTCCACCGCCTTGCGTTGATCGGCCGGCAGCTCTGCCAGGGCCGCGGCCAGCCGTAGTAATTGTTCGCGGTCCATGGCTTGCTGACTGGGTGACGACTGCTCGGCCGTCAGCCACGCCTCCAATCGCGAGGAGGATTGCTCGATTCCGGCCTGTAGCGACTGTTCCAGCGTGACATCGCGGGCGCCGGCGTGAAAGCGGCGTGCAGCATCGGCCAGGTTGTTGGCCAGGATGCGCCGCAAGAACCCGGTCAGCTCGGCATCGCCTTGCCCTCGGAACCCAGGCATGGCCTGGTAAGCTTCGAGAAGCGTTTGCTGTACCACATCCGAGGGATCCAGCTTACTTTGCAGTCCTGCGTCCAGCTGAAGCCGCGCCAGCAGGCGCAGATAGTCGCGATAGCGTTCCAACGACTGGCTCTCGGCTTTTGGTTCCCCAGCCATAAAGGCCACCTAAGAAGAATAGGCGTAAGGAAAGAGAGAACGAAGCGCCAGGTGCGGCTATTTAAACGATCAGAAGTATCATTCTACTCGATCTCGTTAAGGCTTTTCTGTGCAGCAGCCCGGAAGAAAGATCAGGTGCACCGGGCGCGCAGCCGTACCCAAGACAGGTCAAGTATGGTGCGCGCAGGTGGATTTCCCAAGGACCTGTCATGCTGCTAGTGTTTTGCCCGCCCCCACAAGCGGGTGCGAAACGCAAACAGCGCCGCTCAGTTAACCCTTGTTCCTTTGCCAGCTGATGTTTAAGATCACTGTGCAGAATTTGATTCGTGCATACCCCCAGCTCAACCTTCTCGAGATATGCCAGCCATGGAAGCCAGACTTGTTGTGGAGAAGGGCAAAACGCAAAAACGTGCCTTTCAAATCCAGTCAAGTGAAACCATCATCGGCCGCCGCCAGGATTGCGATCTGCGGATCGTGTCTTCAGCAGTCAGTAGGCGGCACTGCGTTGTCAGCGTCAGCGACGATTACCTCATGATTGAGGATCTCGACAGCGTGAATGGCACTTTTGTGAACGGTGTGCGCGTGGTCGGCAAACAGGTCCTGCGGCCTGGTGATCGGCTGGAAGTTGGACCATTGCGTTTCGTCGTCGACTACAAGCTGTCACGAGAAGCCCTCCATCGCCTCGAACAGACCACCGAAGCAAAATCGGTGGAAGAGGATGTCGAGGAACTTGCCTTCGCCGAGCCCGACGATGCCGGCGAAGAACTCACGGTTGCTGAAATCGATGAAGAGGTCGACGAGCTGCCCCTGGCGGACGAGGAGACGGAACTAGTTTCGGAAGGGGCTAGTGGGGCTCCCCTGGAGGCCCAACTCGTCGATGAAGAGGACGAGCCCATTCCGGTCCTCGAGGATTTCGAAGACCTCACCTGGCAGCCGCCCAAGTCAGGAGACCTGCGCGACATTCTGTCCCAGATGGATCCCAATCAGCCGAAAAAAGCCGAAGACAAATAAGGAATGGTGAAGCGCCTCATTCCTCGATGCTTTTCCCATCCCCTGCCGCGCTTCGGCGTCGAACGGAGGGGCTGCTAATGGGATGTTGGCCAAATGAGGCGAACGGCAGCAATTGTTCTCCCCTCGCCCCGGTACTCCGGGGAGAGGGGTGATTATTACCTGCCGTTCGCCTAAGCAGCTCTTACGCGTTGTCGGCAACGCGCGCGCGGAAATACTTCAGCGTGCGCGAAAGCCCTTCATGTCGATCTATTTTCGGCTCCCAACCTAGCACGCGGCGTGCACGATCGATGTCCGGCCGGCGCACCTTGGGGTCGTCCTGGGGCAACGGCTTGAAGACCAGTTCGCTGGCGCTGCCGGTCAATTCGAGAATCTCCTGGGCAAAATCGAGGATGGAGACCTCGTTGGGGTTGCCGAGATTCACCGGCTCGTGAAAATCGGCCAGGAGCAGACGATAGATCCCGTCAACCAGATCGGACACATAACAAAAGCTGCGCGTCTGCGAGCCATCGCCGTAAACGGTCAGCGGTTCGGCCCGCAGCGCCTGACCCATGAGATTTGGCAACACACGCCCGTCATCGAGCCGCATGCGTTCCCCATAGGTGTTGAAGATTCGGACGATGCGTGTGTTCACGCCGTGGAAGCGATGATAGGCCATGGTTATCGCCTCGGCGAAACGCTTGGCTTCGTCGTAGACGCCACGGACGCCGATGGGATTTACATGGCCCCAGTAATCTTCGCGCTGCGGATGCTGTTCCGGGTCGCCGTAGACCTCGCTGGTGCTCGCCAGCAGAAAACGGGCTTGCTTGAATTTCGCCAGGCCCAGGCTGTTGTGGGTACCCAACGAACCGACTTTAAGGGTTGGGATGGGGTGGCGCAAATAATCGATTGGGCTCGCCGGCGACGCGAAATGCAGGATGTTGTCCACCTCGCCTTCGATCTCCAGCGCGTGACAGATGTCGTGGTGAATAAAGGAGAAGCGTTGATTGTCCCGCAGATGGGCAAGGTTGGAGGTCCGGCCCGTAATCAGGTTGTCGACGCAGACTACCTCGTGCCCCTCGGCGAGAAAGCGGTCGCAGAGATGCGACCCGAGGAATCCAGCTCCACCGGTGATAATCGTTCGCACTCTGAAGTCTCTCCTTTCCCGACCGGTACGTTTTCACCTATGATTAAGATAGGGAAATCGCGATTGAAAATCTGCCTGTTCCCGGTATGCTACGCTTGATCGAGAGAGTTTTACGCAGCAAATGGTATAGGAATTGCCATTTCCCGACCTCCCACCGGCCGGGTTAATTCCCATGCAACGGGGGATCGCGAATCCTTTCTCCCAATTCCCATTTCCCCCGATAGCGAAGAGGTGATAATGGCTGGCCGTTCGATACGCACGTTCACCGTATTGCCGCACCTGCCCGATCGGCTCCAGGCGTTGCAGAAGATTGCCTACAACATGTGGTGGTGCTGGAACCACGAGGCCGTGTCTCTGTTCCGCAGAATTGACGACGATCTTTTCGAATCGTTGGAGAACAGCCCTGTCAAGCTTCTGAGCGGCATTGACCAGGCTCGGTTGCAACAGCTTCTCCACGACGACGGCTTCCTGGTACATCTCGACCGGGTGGAGGACGCCCTCAATAGCTACATGACCAGCGCGACCTGGTTCCAGGAAACGTATCACGCGCCCGATGATTTCCGGGTCGCGTATTTTTCCGCGGAATTCGGCATTCACGAGAGTGTCCCTATCTACTCGGGCGGTTTGGGAGTGTTGGCGGGCGACCACCTCAAGGCGGCCAGTGACCTGGGTCTTCCCCTGGTCGGCGTCGGGCTCATGTACCGGGAGGGCTATTTTCGCCAGTACTTGAACGTGGACGGCTGGCAGCAGGAAAGCTACCCCGAGAACGACTTCTTCAATTTGCCGCTCATCCCTGAGACCCGTGATGGCGGGGCGCCGCTGATGGTCAGTATCCCCTTTCCCGGGCGCGAGGTCTGGGCACGGATCTGGCGCATCCAGGTTGGGCGCGTGCCTCTCTATTTGCTCGACACGAACATTCCCAAGAACAACCCGGACGACCGCCAGATTACCGGCAGGCTCTACGGCGGGGACAACGACACACGTATCCGGCAAGAGATGGTACTGGGCATCGGCGGGATCAGCGCCCTGCGCGCGCTGGGCAAGGTGCCGACGGTTTGCCACATGAACGAAGGCCACTCCGCCTTCTGCGGGCTGGAGCGCGTGCGCGTCCTGATGGAAGAAAAGGGCCTGACGTTTTGGGCAGCGCGCGAAGCCGTCTCCGCCGGCACCTGTTTCACAACCCACACGCCCGTGCCGGCGGGCAACGACGTGTTTCCGACGCCGCTCGTCGACCACTATTTCTCGGGCTATATCCAGCAGCTCAAGATCGACCGCAACGAGTTTCTTGGCCTGGGCCGGCAGAATCCCCGCGACGAAAACGAAGGCTTTTGCATGACCGTCCTGGCGATTCGTCTTGCCAACACGACGAACGGCGTCAGCAAACTGCACGGCGGCGTCTCGCGCAAGATGTGGCGGAACATCTGGCCGGAATTGCCGGAAGCGGAGATACCCATCGCATCCATCACGAACGGCGTGCACACGCGCAGCTGGCTGGCCCCGGAGTTATCTCAGCTCTACGACCGCTACTTGGGCATCCAGTGGGAAGAGCGGCCGGCCGACTACGGCATCTGGAAGAGGGTAGACCATATTCCCGATGCCGAGCTGTGGCGAACGCACGAGCGCCGCCGGGAGCGCCTGGTGGCCTTCGCGCGCGCCCGGCTGCGCAAACAACTCAAACGCCGCGGCGCTCCGCCGGCGGAGATTGCAAGGGCCGACGAAGTCCTGGATCCTGACGCACTGACGATCGGGTTTGCCCGCCGGTTTGCCACCTACAAACGCGGCACGCTCATCTTCCGCAATCTCGAACGTTTGAGCGCGATCATCAACGACAAGGAGCGCCCAGTGCAAATCATCTTTGCCGGCAAGGCCCACCCGCGCGACCATGGCGGCAAGGAATTGATTGCGGAGATCCTGCACATCGCGCGCCGTCCCGAGTTCCGCCGACGCATCGTGTTCATTGAAGACTACGACATCAACGTCGCCCGCCATCTCGTCCAGGGCATCGACGTTTGGCTGAACAACCCGCGCCGGCCGCTTGAGGCTTCCGGTACCAGTGGCATGAAGGTTTGCTGCAACGGCGGCATCAACCTGAGCATCCTCGACGGCTGGTGGGTAGAAGGGTATGCCCAGGACAACGGCTGGGCGATTGGCGCGGGCGAGGAATATACCGACTTGACGTACCAGGACGACGTGGAAAGCCGGGCCATCTACGACCTGCTGGAGCAGGAGATCGTGCCGCTGTTTTACACGCGCTCGATCGACGGGCTGCCGCGCGGCTGGCTCAAGGTCATGAAGCAATCGATGAGCGTTGGCTGTCCCGTGTTCAATACCAATCGCATGGTGCAGCAGTACATCGAAAGGTGTTACTGGCCGTCGGCCTTGCGCTACAGGACGTTGACGGCGGACAACTTGAAAAAAGCCGAGGAGCTGGCCCAGTGGCGGCGCCGCCTGGGAGCAGGTTGGTCCCGTGTGCGGATCGAAGGTGTCGAGGCGGACGGGGCGGATCCGATGCAAGTCGGCAAGGAGCTACGGGTAAAGGCACGCGTGAACCTGGGCGGCTTCGGCCCCGACGACGTCGAGGTCCAGCTCTTTCACGGACTTGTCGATTCCTTTGGAGAGATTCCCAAACCGCAGACCGTGGCGATGAGCCACAACGGCACCCAGGAGGGAACAAGCTGGGCCTTCACCGGCACCATTCCCTGCCAATCGAGCGGACAGCACGGCTTTGCCGTCCGCGTGCTCCCCAAACATAACGACCTGGCCAATCGCTTCGAGCCCGGCTTGGTTTGCTGGGGATAATGTAGTGGTGAGTGGCTAGTGGTGAGTGGTGAGTGGTGGGATAATCACGAAGCCCATCCCCGCAAGGCACGCGGCAACTCTTCGACGAACTTGCTACGCGGCAGCACCGGATCGCAGCCTGCTTCCCTGGCCAGGCGCAAAGATTCCGCATCGACGTGCGAGCCGTATGCGACGACGCGCGGCACGGGAGAGCAGGTCGTGTGCAAGAACGCCATCAATTCACCCAGCTTCAGGCCGGAATTGCCTAGATCGACAATGATGCACCGCGGCGTCTGCTGCGCTGCCAGTTGTTCGAGAATATCAACGCTGCGCGCCGGTTTGATGGTCAGGCCGAGATCGCGCGCGGTGCCGGTGACTCGACTAGTGAAAATCATATCGTCGGAGAGCAAGAGACCAGCGACCTCGGACGGCGTGCTTGGTACGGACATCGGTACTTTTCCTTTGTTTGTAAGCGGGCAAGTCAGATTGCTTCTGGGCCACGCTCTCCAGTCCGGATGCGGATGCAATCTTCAAGAGGCAGGATGAATATCTTGCCGTCGCCAATGCGGCCCTCCGGACCCGTCCGGCCCGCTTCCATGATGGCATTGACCGTGGGCTCCACAAAATCCTCGTTCACCGCGATCTGCAATTGCACTTTGCGCAGCAGATTGACGTTGAGTTCATGCCCGCGATAAACCTCGGAGTGCCCCTTCTGCCGGCCAAAGCCCTGAACATCGACAATCGTCAAGCGGAACACCTCGACCTTGCTGAGGGCTTCTTTTACTGCTTCCAGTTTTGCAGGTTGGATGATGGCGAGAATCAATTTCATGGTGGATTGTCCTTGGTCCGAAGTGCTATCGAGGGATGCTCACGAACAAGTCCTCTCGGTGCGCGGTTTCACCGCGCTTGCGCTTGGCAAACTGGCCGATGCCGATACTCATAATAATGGCTGGAAGAGCGGCAGGCAAAGTCCGGTGATGGTACGCCTTGGAAAAAAAACTTCTCTGAGATAAGGCGGCGCTTATGCGTTTGGATCTAATAAGCGCCTGCTTATTAAAGCATCGAGCTTAGCTCCACCCAGGCGATGGCTAATCCTAGAAGGGAGCAGATTGCACCCACCCAGATTGCCCTAAAAAGCAAACGATCCCTCTTCTTTCGATACGATCGGTACAAAAACGGAAGCAATGCCAGATTAGCTAGAGAAGTGAATAGTAGAGCGATCCACGGCGTGCCAATCACGATAGACCAGATCAGCACGATGAGCAACAAGCACGCGACGACTATAAAGCGTGCTAGGGAAGCAGAAGTGGGGTAAATTATACGCCCCTTCAGCAGCGTAATTTCCTTCCGTTCTTCGTTGCTCATACGATCCAGGTTAACAAGATGATCAGTTGTTTTCTAGAGAGGCCAAGAAGGTACCCGAGAAGCTTTCGTGCCTTGGTATGACTACCCAGAGTCCCTCGCTCAGTGCGAGGCTTCGCGAACCAGAGCAGATTCTTGCAAAGAGCGATTGCGTCCTTGCTATCCTGACAAGATCAACAAGTAAGCAAACCTAAAAGGGAGGGCTAAGTGATGATCACCGTGACCAGCAAAGGTGCACGGTATATCCGGGCCGCCGATGATTGAAGCCATTCACCGTTAACCACCGTTTTAGACGGTACGGCGGCGCTCGCAGCGCCCATTGCACAACACGGGCGCGCTTTCGCAAGATGCGTAGGCGGAAAATGGCGAAAAAGAGGAGACCCTCGCTAGGATTAGCGCCCTCCGCTAGGAATGCCGGCCCGAGAGTTGGCCGTTAGGTTCGGTTGCATCCAATAGGTGTCATGCTCAGCAGTCTGCCAGAGTATCTGTATCCTTATCTTCGATATCTACACCCTTGGAATCCATCTCAAGTTCTTGCAAAATGATCGCTGCAGAAAAAGTGGCGAAATCCGTACGAAGAACTCAGACTTTTCGGTGCAAAGCTCGGCCTGTATGGTCAAGCCAGACGTCAATTTGGACATTCATTGGTAAAGGGAGGGCTTAGCGATGATCACGGGCGTCCACACGATGTTCTACACGTCGGAGCCGGAGAAGTTGCGGGCCTTCTTGCGCGACAAGCTCGGCTTTCACGCGACCGATGTCGGCGAGGGTTGGCTTATCTTCGATCTACCCGAAGCAGAGATGGGTTGCCATCCGGAGGATGCTGCCAAGGGCGCTCCTTCCGGGACCCACAACATCTCGTTCTATTGCGACGACATCAAGAAGACAGTCGCAGACTTGAAGGCGAAAGGGGTCGAGTTTACCAGCGATGTCCAGGACATGGGCTACGGATTGATCACGTATTTCCGCGTGCCGGGCGGTTTTCAATTGCAGCTCTACCAACCTCGGTACTCGAGAAAATAGAGAGTTCTGGGCGTGTCATGCTTGCACGGCCCTAGCACGTCGTGTTGGTCAGAAAGCAGGTTGAGGGCCGCGAGGGCTCGACTCCCGCTGCTCTCGTGAAAATCATTTGTCAGTAAACGGCCTTCCTTGCTGGTAAAGTTTGAGACGCTGGCGTGCCTTTTCAAGAGATTCTTTCGGAAAGTCTGGAAGCTTTAAAGCAGCCTCTTGCCATTTCACCGCATCCTTGAATTGGCCCGTCTCCGCAAGGGCCGCCGCAAGACACTCCAGGCATGGTCCCGATTTCCAGTTTGTCGCTTGACAGGCTTTTGTGGCATATTCGACCGCCTGCTTTCCGTTTCTGCCTTCTGTCAGCTCACAGGTCGAAAGCACCCATCCCAAGGTAAACAGGATGGGAACCGAATCGGGCTGCAGCCGAAGCGCTTCTGTAACATCTGCGATGGCCTGCTTGTATTTCCCTTTTCTCTGGTACAAATCCGCTCGGCGCACATGAATTGACAGGGAATTTGGCTGATTCAATGTAAATCTGTCTTCCTCAAGTGCGCGAGTATAGTCGGCAATGGCTTCGTCATATTCGCCTTTCTTGGCGTAGACACTTGCGCGACAGATACGCGTTTCCACGGACGCTGGGACCAATTTTATCGCTTCGGTATAATCCTCGATTGCCGCCTCCAGGTCGCCCTTGCAAGAGTGGGCATAACCCCGGCAACCATAAGCGGAGGCACGCTGTGTATCGTCCCCCCGTGGATCCATTTTCAATGCAGTGGTGCAATCCTTGATCGCTTCGTCGTAGTCCTTGTTCAAACAGCGAAGGCACGCGCGAAACGAATAGTTCGATGCATCCGGCTCAAGATAGATCACCTGTTCATAGTCCGCGATCGCGCGGTCAAGTTTTCCGTCCGCCCCATAGGCTGCAGCCCGCATTTTGTAGAGGAGGTGAGGGGAATATCGGCTCAATTCGATCGCTCGGGTAAAAGCCTCGACAGCTCTAGCGAACTCCTTCCTCTCAAAGAAGTCCACGCCTCTTTGGAATTGAGCCGACGACGTTTCCTCGTCACTAGCATTAGAAGATGAAGACGAGACGCTAGCGCAGACCAAATTCCTCGCCAAAGCGTACGCGAACGCTGAATGGGTGACATCGGCAACGCCAAGAGCGGAATTAGGCGCTAGACAAGCAGTCAAGAGCAAGCTGAGTAGTTTAGCGGCACGCGTCATCGAACGAATCACCCCGCCGTGGCCTATAATGGCATCGTTATTTAGACTGCCCTTCGTGCACGACTTCCGTGAGATGCTCGCGCGTGGGAGTGCGCCAGATGAGCATTGGCGTAACGGGCCGCACGCCGACTTCCTTGGGGGGAACTTTGAGAACTTCCGCCTGGCGTGCCCCGGTTACCTTGGGCGACTGGCTAATCGCTGAGGCGTCCGTGGCCGAACGTGGCGTTCCATAGAGTCGGACGTCAGCCGGGCGGACTTGCGTAGGCGCCGAATAGTAGCGCGGGATACCCGTCGATGTTGAGTAGTAGTATTGCGTGCCAGTGGGTGCGGACATGGACTCGATGGCCTGGCGCAACCGGTCCGTAGTCGGTAGCCGACGCTGGATGGCTCGTGGTGTGATGCCCAACGACGTGTCCGAGGTGTCCAGAGCCACGCTGGTCGCCTTGTCGTGATGGGCGAACCATAACAGATGCCGAGTGCTGAGACCCGGCTCGGCAGCCTTCATCAAGGCGACGATGCCCGCGAAATACGCAGCCGCGTTCGATGCACCGGCCGTCAAATCGCCGTTGGTGAATGCGGCATTCGAATCTTCCAGAATGATGTCGGGCTTGCGACGATAGTCCGCCGTCGGCCCCGCTGAAGAATTAGGACTGCTATCCCCTACGGTCAACACCAGCGGATTGTCCGCCGGCGGATACATCTCGCCTTTGTGCGAGGCATCGAGGAATTGGATCGCCTCGGTTGGGGCACCTGTTTTCGGATCCAGGAATCCTTCGCGGCTCGAGGTAATCACCACACGCAGGCGATCGTCCGGCGTGAACTTGCCGCTCTTGGCTTTGATCCTGATGAGGTAATCGTGCTCGCGATCCGCGGCAAGGTCGGTGAGGACGATGCGCTCGCGCGGATTCCGGCTCTCTTCCGGGTCGTTCTTGCCGGCGCCCGTGATCTGTTTCTTTTCGCTTGAGCCTGCGACCCAGCCGAGCCAATCTTCGACATAGAGATCGAGATCCTTATCGGTGCCGGCGTCTTCCTCCTCGCGGTAATCATTCCAGGTCAGCGTGATCGTGACCGTGTTTTCATCGAGCAAGTTTCGGAAACGCAGAGCTGTTTCGTCAGACCCTTTCCCCAGCCGCAGATAGCCGCTGGGCAAGACTTCCACCGGCCCGTTGTACACGTGGCCGCCGTAGTTACCCGCGGCATTGATCCAGAGGATCCCTGCCGCCACGGCATCGGCCACCACGCGATTGATCGGTCCGCGGCCGTCCCCGTTACCGCCGCCTTCGAAGGTGCCGCAGAACAGGATGATGTCCACTTTGGCCTCGATCGCATAGCGGACCGCGCGGCGGAGCATGGTCGGACCATTGGCGTTGAGCAGGTAGAACTTGGGCCCGCGTGGATTGAAGCCGGTCACGGCCCAGATGATCTGGGCCATCATGCGCCCATGGGGATTGAGGGGAGCAAATGACTTGCGGTATTCAGGGTCGCCCAGTTTGAATCGGCGCACAAATTCGGGGTCGTAGTGCTCAACCAGCACAGCGCCTTCGGGCAGGTAGCGGCGCACGCCGTCGATGCGGTCGAAGCCGTAGTCCAGGACCGCGATCTTCAGCGTTTCTACCGGAAGGTTGTCGTAGGCTGCTAGACCAAATCGCTGGCGCAGCTCATCGACATTGGCCAGGCGAGCGACGGAGGCGGTGCGGAGAGGTTTAGGGTTCGGCAGACTTTCCGACGGGTTTTGGGCCCGCGCCAGCGCTGGCAGAGCGAGGCTGAACGCAGCAGCCAGTGCGAGGCCGGCCGGCATCTTCGCTGTCATGATGTTCTCCTAGCCCGCGCGGCCGTGCGCTGGAGCGTGCCGAAAAAAGGGGGCCGACCCAAAGGATCGAAGCCCCCTATCCATGTTCTGACATGCCTGGCTTGCAAAATTCAAGGGCCCAGCCATGCCCCTTCTTCAACACGTTGGCTGGCACGAGAGCCGTTCGGACCTCGACCGGTCCCATGCTTAGTAGCAGTAATCGATAGAAGGATAGTAGTCCGACGAATAATAATACGACGGATAGTAGCCATAGTAAGGCCAGGACAAATAGCTGCTCGCGTAGTAGGGGCTGTAACCCCAGCCCCAGCCGCCGCCCCACCCCGAATAGCCTCCGCCCCAGCCCCAGTATCCGCCGCCCCAGCCCCAGCCGGGGTAGCCATACCAGCCATAGCCTCGGCCCCAGCCACCCCAGCCGCGACCCCAACCACCCCAACCACGGCCGCCCCAACCGGCACCGCCCCAACCACGCCCACCACCCCAGCCGCCGCCCCAACCGCGCCCGCCACCGCCCCAGCCACGCCCTCCACCACCACCGCCTCGCGCAGCTTGCGTTGGCGATTCTCGATCGAGCTCGCTGCCTGTGGCAGCCCTGGGAGCGCTTCGGAGATCGTCAGGCAGCACTATCGCAGCAGCGCTGGACGGAGCTTGTTTAGCCTTTTCCAACGTAAGCGGAGCTTTGCGCTCCTTGCTGACAGAATCACCATCCAATTCGCCGGCCCAAACCGGCGCCGCGGCCAATAGCGCGATTGCCAGACCAGTCAAGTGCCGAACCATGGTAGCCTCCCTCTTGGGCAAGTTGGTTGCGCCAATCGATTGCATGCACTATTCTAAGCCGTGAAATGCCGGCTTGCAAAGAAACAAAGGGGTCGGAGGGTTCCTTCGCCTCGATTGGGAAGGACTTGAAACGCCCCTGTTGCTCTCGGAACTGACGCGCAAGACCACTGCGGAAGCGAAGGCCGTGAGGCAGAAGGGGGACGGTGGTATAACCACGTCAGCCCTGACCAGGGTTTTCCGCACCGCGTCGGAGTACACTGAACTGTCTTGACGAACGAAGGAACCTGCATGTTGTCCGGCCTCACACAAGGAAGATCATGCGCGCCCCCGAATCGACCTGCTGGACCGTGATCCGTGCCGCCGCCGCCGGCAGTCCCGCCGACCGCGAGGAACTGGCTCGTCGGTATCTACACATCGTCCGCGCGTACCTTGCCGCCCGCTGGCGCGGCTCGGCGCTGCGCGGTGACCTCGACGACGCCACGCAAGAGGTGTTCGTCGAATGCTTCCGCCAGGGCGGCGCGGTGGAGGCTGCGGGGACCGGCCGCGTGCCCAGTTTTCGGGCCTTCCTCTACGGGGTCATCCGCAATGTCGCGCGCCGCTTCGAGAGCCGGCCTGTCTGCGCCGCTGGCCCGCCGCCCGATGTCGCGGCGGATGACGAAAGTCAATCCCGTCTCTTCGAGCGAACCTGGGCGCAGGCGATCATGGCCGAGGCTGCCCAGTTGCAGCGGCAGCGCGCTGCCAAGCGCGGCACGGAGGCGGTCCAGCGCGTCGAATTGCTGCGGCTGCGCTTCGAGGAGAACCTGCCCATCCGGGCCATCGCCAGCCGTTGGGGCGTCGATGCAGCACGGCTGCACCATGCCTATGCCCTTGCCCGACAGGAGTTTAGGGCCGCTCTCCTGGAGGTCGTAGCCTTCCATCAGCCGGGCAGCACGGTAGAACTGGAACAGGAGGCGGCGGGCCTGCTAAAGGTGCTTTCCTGAATTTTTTCCATTTTTTCTGCGCGAAAACGGCCTCTGGCCTGATCCTGGAGTATCAGGCCCCGAAACTTGGAGATGAAGCCATGAACGAACCACACGATCCCAACGTCACTGCCGACTTCCCCTCCGTCCCGGCTGACTCGCTCGATGCCGGTCTGGCGGCGGCCTTTGGCAAGCCGACCCCACCACGCTCCACCCTGGGCGACATGCGGCCGGTGCTGCTCCGCGAGGCTCCGGGCGACAGCGCCCACATCGTGAAGCCGAATTCGGATGCGATGCCTCAGAAGTCGCAAACCGGCGACCGCTACCAACTGACCGGCGAGATCGCCCGCGGCGGCATGGGCGCGGTGTTGCGCGGCCGCGACGTTGACCTGGGCCGCGACCTGGCAGTGAAAGTGCTGCTGGAGAAGTACGTGAACCGGCCCGAGGTGGCGCGGCGGTTCATCGAGGAAGCGCAGATCGGCGGGCAATTGCAGCACCCTGGCGTGGTGCCGGTCTACGACATCGGCCTCTTCGGCGATCGGCCGTTCTTCACCATGAAGCTGGTCAAGGGCAAGACGCTGGCGACGCTGTTAGGCGACCGCACCGACCCGGCCGCGGACCGTCCGCGCTTGCTGAGCATCGCGTTGCAGGTGTGCCAGACGCTGGCGTATGCCCACGCCAAGGGGGTGATTCACCGCGACCTGAAGCCGGCCAACGTCATGGTCGGCGCCTTCGGCGAAGTGCAAGTCATGGATTGGGGCCTGGCCAAGGTGCTGGCCGAGGGCGGCATCGCCGACGAGGAACGGGCGAGCCGGGCGCATGAAGTGCCCAAGGACGTGACCACCATCCGCACGGCCCGCAGCACCGGCTCGACGGGGACCTATGGCTCGGACACGGAAGCCGGTTCGCTGCTGGGGACACCGGCCTACATGCCGCCGGAGCAGGCCAACGGCGATGTGGCCCTGCTCGATCGCCGGGCCGATGTCTTCGGCCTTGGCGCGATCCTGTGCGAGATCCTGACCGGCAACCCGCCGTATGTGGGGCGTTCCAGCGAAGAAGTCCGCCGCAAAGCCTGCAACGGCGATCTGGCCGACGCCCTGGCTCTGCTGGACGGCTGCGGGGCGGATCAGGAACTCATCGTCTTGACCAAGGGGTGCCTCTCGCCGGAGGCCATCGACCGGCCGAAGGACGCGCAAGCCGTTACCGAGGCGTTGACGTCCTACCTGAACGGCGTGCAGGAGCGGCTCCGCCAGGCGGAACTGGCCGAGGCGGAGGCGAAAGCCAAAGCGGCGGAAGAAGCCAAGCGTCGCCGACTGACGCTGGCCCTCGCCGCAACGATGCTGCTCGCCCTGACGCTGGGCGGTGGCGGCTGGCTGTGGGTCAAGGCCGACCGGGATGCCCGCCAGGCCCAGGTAACACGCGACGTGAATGACGCCATGAAGAAGGCGACCGCCTTTCGCGAGCAGGCGAAGGCGGCCAACGTCGGCGCGGCCGGGTTTTTCGCCCAGGCGCGGGAGCAGGCTCAGCGGGCGCTGGCGCTGGTCGAGAACGGCCCGGCCGACGCGATGCTGGCGGCCCAGGTGCGGCAACTGCAAGCCGAACTGGACGAGGAGGAAAAGGACCGCAAACTGGTCGCGGCGCTCGACGAGGCCCGGCTGGCTCAGGCCGAGTTGAACACCGAGAAGAGCCATTTTGCCAGTGAGCGCGGCGTGCCGGTGTTCCGGGAAGCTTTCCGGGCGTACGGTCTCCCGGCGGGGGAGGGCGAACCGAAGGCCGCGGCAGAGCGGATCCGGCAGCGGCCGGCGGCGGTCCGCGAAGCGATCTTCGCCGTCCTGGACGAGTGGGACGAACTGGCGGGCAAGCGGGAGGTTGGGATCACCGAGCCACACCGGGAGTGGCTGCGGGCGGTGCTGGCGGCAGCCGAGCCGGAGGACGCCTGGGGCCGGCAGGTGCGGGCGGCCCGCGCGGAGAAGGACGACGCCAAGCGGCGAGCGGCGCTGGAGAAACTGGCCGCGTCGGCCGACGTCGGAAAGGTCCCGGCGCGGGCGCTGACCGGACTGGCCTGGCAACTCGACCCCGCACCACGAGTGGCGTTGTTGCGGCGGGCCCAGGCGCGCTACCCTGCCGACTTCTGGGTCAACGAAGAACTGGGCGTCACGCTTATGGTGGTGACGCCGCCGGAGTGGGACGAGGCGGTGCGGTTCCTGACGGCTGCGGCCGCCTTGCGCCCGGATAGCCCGGCAGTCGTTATGGGCCTGGGCGCTGCGCTGTTTCAAAAGGGCCAGTTGGACGAGGCAATCGCCTGCTGCAGGAAGGCCATCGACCTCGACCCGAAGATCGCCCTGGCCCACGCCGGCCTGGGCAAGGCGCTGTTCGACAAGGGCCAGGTGGACGAGGCCATCGCCTGCTACAAGAGGGCCATCGAACTCGACCCGAACAACGCCGGTACTCACTCGAACCTAGAAGTCGCCCTGAGTCATCAGGGCAAGCTGGACGAAGCCATCGCCGAACATCGCACCGCGATCCGGCTCAAGCCCGACCTCGCCATTAGTCACTACAACCTCGGCGTCATCCTGAGGGACCAGGGCAAGCTCGGCGAGGCCATCGCCGAATACCGCACCGCGATCCGGCTCAAGCCCGATTTCGCCGAAGCCCACAACAACCTGGCCGATCTGTTGGCGAACTGCCCTGATGCCAGGTTGCGTGATCCTGTCCTGGCCATTGCCGAAGCAAAGATCGCCCTGAAGTTGGATCCTAAATCGCGGGAGGCCTGGACCACGCTGGGCGAAGCCTACTGTAGCGCGGGCCAATGGAAAGAAGCGATCCCGGCGCTGGAGAAAGGGCTGCTTTTACGCAGGGGCGGTACGAGCGAGGACTTCTTCTTCCTCGCGATGGCCCACGGTCAGCTTGGCCACAAAGACGAGGCGCGGCAGTGGTACGAGAAGGGCGTCACCTGGATGGACAAGCACGCGCCCAAGGATACGAGCCTGCTCCGCTACCGGGCCCAGGCCGCGAAGGTGCTGGGAATCAAGTGAAGCAACGCGAACCCGCCCTGGCCAAACTGCCGGAGCAGGAACAAAAGGCATGCACCCAGTTGTGGGCCGACGTGGCGGCGTTGTTGGAGAAGGCGGAGGAGAAGCTGAAATAACTGCGGCCAGCCGCCTAGCAGTGGACCCGTGCGCGCGTCGGTCCATATCGCCCGTGGTGTGTCGGCCCCTTGCTGCGTTTCGATCTCTCCGGCAGGGTCATCTCACATCGGGTTTGATCCTCAACAATTGGAGCGTCTTGTCGTCAACTTTGCCCTTGAAGTACTTGTCGAGCAGGCGGTGGAACACCGAACCCGCTGGCGAGACATGCGCGAAAAGGGTCGCGCAGGATCGCAGTTTCATGTCGTCGGGAGAGCCAAATATGTCATGCGCCGATCGCCCCTCGATGCCCAACGCCACCTCAACACACTCCAGCAACCGGGGACCGAGCACGGGGTGGTTCAGGTATGCCTTGGCCTCCGCGAGGCTCTTGATCGCGTATCGCCGGGAGGTGGAACTGAACCCCAGTCCCTCGAATTGCGGGAAAACGTACCACATCCAGTGTGAATACTTCCGCCCGCTCCTGATCTCGGCAATCGCCTGCTCGTAGTTGCTTTCCTGCGCCTTTACGAATCGGCTCAGGTCATATGGGTCGTTCATGCCGGCGGGTTCGTTCGGGTCGGCCATACAAACCTCCAACACAATTCATGTCAAACTCAAGGCCGGAAAGGAGTCGTGAGTCTTAATTCTTGATCAGCTTTAGTTTCCCCTTCACCGGGCGACCGCGCGGTCTCAGGGTCGATTCTAACCCCAGCAGCTTCGCCGTGCGCTCTTGCCAGGCGGGTGCTCCAAAACGGGCAGCCGCGTTGCAACGACCGCCGCGTCGCTTCCAGTTCTCCCTGACTTTCGACGCCTGGTCCGAGTTGAACAAGAGGCAACGGAGGAAACAGAGAGTGTCCCTCTGTGCTCTCTGTTATTTCCTGTTTGGACGGGAATCCGAACTCCGGCTGGCGCAGATGGAGTCTCTACGCTGGTAGTGTCAAGACGCCGCATCCTCAGCCGCTATTTTGCCGTCTCCTTGCCAAGGATGTAACGATCAAACCACGCCAGATCCCACGTCATCTTGGCCTTCCGGTCGCTGTACCTGCCCAGGCCGTGCGGCTCGTCTGGGTAAACGATCAGTTGCGTCGGCACCTTGAGGTACTCCCTCAGCGCGCGGTAAAGCATCCTGCTGTTTCCTGCCGGGCAGCGCTCGTCCTGGGCGCCGACGTGGAAGATGGTGGGAGTGCGGACCTTGTCGAATGTGAACACCGGGGATGCCCGGCGGTATTCCTCGGCCTGGTTCCAGGGAAAACCCTTCACGAACGCCATCGCATAGGCAGGTTCATCGTTCGTACCCCACTCCAGGGCAATGTCCGCGATGCCGGCGCCGCTACTGGCTGCCTTGAAGCGGTTGGTCTTCGCGATCAGGCAATTCGTCAGATAGCCGCCGTTGCTCCACCCGGTCACACCCAAGCGCTCCGGGTCGGCGATCTTCCTTTCTATCAGGGCATCTACGCCCTTGAGGATGTCTTCCACCTCGATGTCGTTCTCGCGGCCAATCAGGTCCGTGAGGAACTGGTCGCCGTAGCCCGTGGACCCGCGGTAATTGGGGCTAAGCACTGCATATCCCCGCGCAGGAAGAAGCACATGGCCGAAGTAGGTGAAGAGAAGTTGGTAGTTCCATGCAGAAGTGGGGCCGCCATGCACGTACACAACCAGAGGCAGCGGCTGGCCGGGCTTCGCGTCTGCGGGCAACTCCAGGATGCCCTCGACACTGCTGCCGTTCGCCCCCGGCCACGACACCACGGAGATTTGCGGGATCTTCCAGGTCTCGACTTGAGGATTCACATGGGTGAGCTGCCGCCGCTTGCCTTGCTGGTCGATGAGGTAGAGATCGGGAGTATGGCGGGGGTCGCCCAGGATGACTGCCGCATGCTCGCCCGACGCATCCAAACTGAACGAGTCGATCGCGACGTCGCCCGGAGTAAGGCAGTGGTACTCCGGAACCTTGCCAGCCTTAACCCCCGCAGCGCAATAAATCCTTACGCGGGCCTTGTCCTCGCCAAGGAAGCAGAGGTCGGACGAGCCTCGCCACTTCATCTGCAAGGGCCCGTCCACGCCGGCATGCAACGAAACGCCCTCGGGGCGTGCCAGCCTGGCGATCGCTGGTTGATCTCCATTCCATTGAGCCACGATGATCTCACTGGGGTAGCCGTCAAAAGCAATGACAAACGCCAGAGACTTGCCGTCCGCTGCCCAGGCCAGCGAATTCAGCCGGCCATACTTGGAGGGCGCTTGCGCTCGCCATAGCTCGTCCGGCAGGGTCTGCACGGCGCCGCTGGCCGTTTCGACGATTTGAATGTCAGAGTGCCCTTCGTAACTGACGACCTTGTCCTCGGGAGCCGTGACCAGCGCAAGACGGCGGCCGCGCGACGAGACCGCCAGCTCGGCGACGGCCCGCTTGAGTTCTGCCACCTTCGTCGTCCGCGAAGTTTGCAGCTCCAGCTTGCTTAGCTGCGTAAGGACGGTTGGGCCGTGGCCGTACTGCAAACCGCCGAATTGCTTGTGCAGCGCTGCCCACTCGCCGTCCGTTTCCTGCTTCACGGTCGTGTAGTAAACGGTATTTCCATCAGCAGTGAAATCGAACAAATTGATGCCGCCTGGCACGCGGGTGAGCGCCGCGGGTTCTCCTCCTTCGACACCAATCAGCCAGATCTGCGTTGTGCCATCGTAAGGAGGTCCGTTGGCGTCCGGACGCTTGTAGTTCCCGGCGAAGTAAATGTGCCTGCCGTTGGGGCTCCAGTGTGGGCTGCGGCCCGTCATTCGCTCGGTTGTCAGCTTGGTGACGGTCCCCGTCGCGGTCTTTACGAGCCAGAGATCGCCCTTGCGACTGTTGCTGGCAGATTGCCAGCGCGCCAGACCGTAGACGGCCGCGTCACCCGCGGGCGCGAGTGCCTCCTCCGTGAGATAAGCCAGCGTGAAATAGTCATCGACTGTGACAGCGTGTGTGCGCGCTGCTTCGCCGGCTTGCAAGGCGACCGACGGCAGCAAGATGCTGAGAGCGACTCCAAACTGCAGCACTGCTTGGCGTTTCATGCTATGTCTCCTGATGCGGGCGTAGCGCGGAGGCTTATCCCGTCTGCGCTGGGGATCAACCAGCCAAACAATGGTAAATAAATAGGGATCTTCTTGATCGCGGAAAGGGCTCAGAAAGGAGCAAAGCAAAGGTCCGGCAGTCTTCGTTCGTCAGATTGAATCAACAGGGCGGTGCGGCCGTTTTCATTCGGCACCAAGTGCAATTCGGCTCCGAACCCCAGCTTGAGGACCTAGCAGGCAATCGCCCCCTGGCGGCAATGGCCGGAGGCTGGGCTGAGAAACGAGAGAGGCAGCGCTCGACCTGCACAAGCCTATTGGCGTTCAGTTCCAGACACCTGCTAGATCGCATTCGCACAGCGAAGGCGTCAAATCAGCCTGCGCCTGGGCGAATGCCAGCTCATAGACAGATTGCTGCCATAAAAGCTCGGCATCGCTTAGCCCGCGCAGCAGAACTGCGGGGTAGGCCGCGAAGGTATTGGCTGTAATTGCCGGCATGGGCGGACGGGGCAGCGGGTAGGATTCCACGAGTTTACTCAACCGGTGATGATTCACGGCGGGGTCCTTTCGTCTCGGTTCCGAACGAGAGAGAGGTTTTCTCCCGTTACAACACTAGGTTAATCGACTTGGTGACGGGCGGGGTTGAGTCATAAGGATTCTTCGGAAAAATAACTGCCCACTCCCCGTAAATTCGTTGCACGCCTTAAATTCCTTCGCTATAATCACCGGCCATCCAAGGATACCTGATGGTCGGGTATCGGATTTCCTCTCCACCGTATCGGGCCGCGGAAAAATCCGGCCCTCCGAAGGAGTTCGGCATGTCGAGCGTCATGATGGAACGATCAGGGATGGCAATGCAAGGCATGAGCATGGGCGGGATGACTGCGCCCGTGGGAGCGCCGACGGGAATGCCGGCGGTCACCAACTGGATGATGGTGCCGCGCTGCACGCTGAAGATCGAAGAGTGCACAGGCGGCATGAAGATCACCTGCTCCACCTCCGACAAGATGGCCTGCAGCATGATGCAGAACCTGTGCACCATGTTGGCCGGCGGCATGTGCAGCTGCTGCATGATGATGAACGGCATGATGGTCTGCTGCTGCAACCTGACCATGGGCATGTTCAAGTGCGAGATGACCAAGGACGGCGTTTGCATCACGTGCACCAGCGGCGACCCCAAGTGCTGTGAAATGATCAAGGCCTGCTGCGAGTGCATGGCTTGCATGCTCAAGGACGGCTGCACCTGTTGTGTGATGATGAACAATACCCCGGTCTGCTGCGGTTGCTGCTAATCACGCGCTGTCAGCGATTCTGGGGAACGCCAGGCGAACTTGAGAAATCATTGCCTGTTTAGCTTAGCGATGCTCGTGTCACTCTTGCGGGCTGATTGGATAGTACCGCACGAGGGTCGAGGGCCGCTTTTCTAAGCGTGGTTCGGGGGGTGCCTCTGCCTGCAAAAGGCAGAGGATCATCCGAAGCCGTTATTTGTGCGCGCCGCTCGGCATGCGGCGCGAGTTGGCTGCCGCGGATGATCTTTCGCGCCCCTGGATTGGCCATGAATGGCGCCATGTGCAGCAGCGCCTTGACGGAACCGGCAGCGCAGCACTAAAAAGGAACTGGAAGACGGCGCATCGAGTCGAGCTGTCTAGCGGTGCCCCTGCAAAAGCGATCCGTTGCCGAAGTGGCGGAACTGGCAGACGCGCCAGGTTCAGGACCTGGTACCCGTTAAGGGTGTGGAGGTTCGAGTCCTCTCTTCGGCAATCCTTTCAGGATAAGCACTTACGGAAAATCGTCGGTGCCGCACTTGCATCACCTAAGAACTTAATGGTAAAGTGTTGGTAAAGATATTTACCTGACATTGCGTCCACGCTGCGGAGCGTAGGGCCAAAACATGGCGTCTCTGCAAGAACGAAACGGAAGTTACCGGGTCATTTTCTCCTATCGGCGCAAACTACGCAGCTTTACCATTGGTAAAGTTGGTAAACACGAAGCCGAGATTAAGGCTCGGCAGGTCGATTACTTACTCATGCGTCTGAAGCAGGGCCTGATCACCCTACCTGAGGACGTCGATATCGTCGCCTTCCTCGAACATGACGGCAAGGCTCTGAACTCCGGGCCAACGCTTCCTGGCACTCGGCGCCAAGCCGTCACCCTCGGCCATTTACAAGATCGCTATCTCTCCACGCACGCCAACGGCACTATCGAAGCGAACAGCCTCAAAACGTGCAAATTGCACCTAGGCCACTTTACTCGCGAACTGGGCTCCGGCTTTCCTCTCGCCGAGCTGTCCCTTGCCAAATTGCAGGACTACGTCAACCGACGTGCCGAGGCCAAGCTCAGCCCAGCGACCATTCGCAAAGAATTGGCCACGCTTCGAGCGGCTTGGAACTGGGGCGAGCCAATGGGACTTACCTCTGGTCGGTTCCCTTACAGAGCCCTGCGCTTCCCCAAGGCCGACGAGAAGCCGCCCTTCATGACGATGGCTGAAATTCAAAGACAAGTCGCCGCCGGCGGCGATCCGAAGTCCCTATGGGATGCCCTCTATCTGCAAGCCAGCGAAGTGAGCGAGCTCCTTGCTCATGTGAAGGAGAAGGCTGCGCACCCGTGGATTTATCCACTCTTCTGCTTCGCGGCGCACACTGGAACCAGACGTTCGGAGATAGTGCGCGCCACGGTCGCCGACATCGACTTCACTGGAAACACCGTACTGGTGCGGGAAAAGAAGCGGAATCGGATACAGCGTACGACCCGTCGCATTCCCCTGACACCATTTCTGGAGGGTGTGCTGCGGGAATGGCTGGCAATCCACCCTGGGGGTTCGGCGCTGTTCTGCCATGCCGAGACCGTCTCCCGAAGCAAGAAGAGGAGCCAAACCACCGGGCACCAAGACGCGCAGAATCGCCCGTCATCGCAGAAAGGCCGGATGGCGGCCGTTAGGAACAGGGAGCCACAAGTCCCAGCTGCGCTGACCGGCGACGAGATACATGACCATTTCAAACGCGTGCTGGCAGGTACAAAATGGAAACGGATGCGTGGGCTGCACACGCTGCGTCACAGCTTTATTTCAGCGTGTGCCACCAAGGGAGTTGATCAGCGCCTTGTTCAAGAGTGGGCCGGGCATATGAACGAAGCCACGTCGAGGCGCTACCGGCACCTGTATCCCTCGGCGCAGCAGGAAGCAATTGCGCGGGTCTTTGGATAGGACGCGGCCCTTTCGGAAGGCTGACACGTCCAGCCCGACATAGCTGACCGTTGAGCGTACAGTCATGGTTTATCGTCCAAATGCAACCTTCTGAGATGCCATAACATTATAGAATGATGTTATGCAAGAATTTGCCGAGCATGCTGCCCACGACGCCCCAGGCAGCGCAGCACTCCTTCGCCAGAGCGAAGTGGAAATAACAAATGCCTTCCGGAATCGACGGCGACCCGCGCCAGGCTGTCGGCGTCTCGTTGTAAGATACAGGCGAGGGCTTCCCTGAACAGGTCACACGACATGGGCCTTCCGGGTTATCAAGTCGCCGTGGTCGAGTGGTGGCGTGTGATTCGGGCTCGATAACCGCTGGCGAAGCTTGTGGCTCCGGGGCTGCGGCCTGCCTGACGCCGTCTTTCAACTTTTCTTCCTTCTCAGGCTCAGGCATACCTGACCTGACTTTGGGCCCCGCGTCACAAAAGTGGAGCGTTATGTTGTGCAGCACATAACCAATAGGGTTTTATCTGAAGTGCGGTCCATACAGGCGGCCTGAAAGCGCGCACGGGCCGAGCACTTCAGATAAAACTCGTTGAACTAAACCGCGACCCCACCTATGGGGATTAAAGGGAGAGGCCTTCCCCAGGCGGGATAAGAGATGACGGCAGATTCACCGGTTCACCGCTTTTAATGCAGTCGCATACTACGCATCGCTCGCGTTTCCCGGCCGCTTATTCGTATTCGCTTGGATTCTGGCGCGTAATTCCCGGTGCAGTGCGCACCTTCCCCGTGCGCCCGCCCAGAGCATTGATCGCATTGGTGCGTGAAGGCAATCCAGTGCATCTCAGGACGTATTTGGCTGGCACGCTCCCGCCATCTCTGCCTCCTCCACGCCCGGTTCCGACGGCTCGCGGAACTCGATGATGATCATCTGACCTCGCCCGCATAGGGGACAGCGATCGCGCGGTTCCGACTCCTTTACCACTATTATCGAAGGTGTTGGCGCTCCAGGCAACTTTGCGTTCGATGAGAGTCAGGAGGTACTGGCGGACGTGTTCTCGCTGAAGTTGATCAGGGGACCGGCCGAAGTGCCGCGCGAAGTGCGCGACAGCCCGGATGTAGGCCCTCTGAGTATGTGGAGAGAAGGTACGCATCTGCATGTCTTCAAGCAGACGTTGGCGGAGTGGGGTCATGGTTTGTTCCTCCAAAGGACGGATGAAAAGTGTTACGAGCCACTCCCCCATCGTCGCTGGCTGGCCAATCGTCTGCCGCGCCTTGACCGAGAATGCGGTGCTGAGCCGGCAGGTGGGCTACCGGGCGGTGAAGTTTGTGACGGAGGAAGCAGGAGGTGGACGACCTCTCCCATTGCGACTCGAAGTGCTTGTCCGAAGGAAGAGGACGTGGTAGGGCCAAAAACTATAGTTATTGGCCACGCGAAATCGCGACGGACGATGGCCAGGAAAAGTGAGACGTGATGCCGAGCGAATTTGGAGGGGTTTTTGGCCAGGGGGTACCGGTCCGCGTCGGCCTCTATGCCCGGGTGTCTACCCACGACCAGCAAACCTTGCCGCTGCAACTTGCCGGCATGACGGAGTACGTTACCCGCCGCGGCTGGTCAATTGCCCTGCAGGTCGAGGACATTGGGTCGGGGGCATCGGTCCGTCCCCGGCGGGAGGAGCTGCTAAGGGTGGCTCGGCGGCGGGAGATCGACCTTGTCTTGGTTTGGAGGTTGGATCGCTGGGGCCGATCGCTCATCGATCTTATCAACTCGCTTCAGGAACTGGCCGCGCTGGGCGTGGGCTTCGCCTCGATCACCGAGGCGCTCGATTTGACAACTCCAGGCGGACGGGCAATGGCGGGGATGCTCGCAGTGTTTGCGGAATTCGAGCGGGAGATCCTGCGGGATCGTGTCCGAGCGGGAATCGCTCAGGCTCGATTGCTTGCCAAACCACATGGTCGACCGGCTTCGGCCAGGCGCCACCTCGAAGAGGCAAGGAGCTTGCGGCAAGAAGGAGTGAGCAAGCGGGCGATCGCGAAGCGACTTGGGATCAGTCGGTCTTCCGTCCGCCGGCTCTTGAGTGAGACCGCTAGCGCTGCTGAAGCTGCGACGTAGCGTGGTTAGGATAACATCGTTGCTTCTACGTTGTTCCGAAATCGAGACCATCCGAACTGAAAGAAACGGCGGTGCGGTATGGCAGGTATCATTCCCATCACTGACGCCAACCAGGCAGTGGATATCTTGGGCGTCAAATTGCTCGGCGTCACTGCGGAGAACGGCAAGAAGCTGCTCTTCACCCTGGTCTTTGTCCTGCTCCTTCTCCTCCTTGGCCGACTGCTCTCCGCGTTGGCGGTCTGGCGCTTGCGTGCCCACCGGAACACGCGCCTGGAGTTCTGGACGCATCAGTCCATTCGACTGGCGGTAACGTTGGTGCTCCTCCTGGGCGTGGTTTCGATCTGGTTTGATGATCCCGGGCGGCTAGCGACCGGCGTGGGCTTAGTGACCGCTGGACTGGCGTTCGCTTTGCAGAAGGTGATTTCTGCTGTAGCCGGCTATTTCGTGATCCTGCAGGGAAAAACCTTCAACGTCGGCGATCGGATTTCCATGGGGGGAGTACGCGGCGATGTGATTGCCCTCGACCTAATCAAGACTACCATCATGGAAATGGGCCAGCCAGATACCTACGCGGATGCGTCTTCTCCCACCTGGGTCCGTAGCCGCCAGTATACTGGCCGAGTCGTTACCGTAAGCAACGACAAGGTCTTCAGCGAGCCAGTCTACAACTACTCACGGGACTTCCCATATATCTGGGAGGAGATGAGCCTTCCCATCACCTACACGGCGGACCGCCAACGCGCCGAGCAGATTCTGCTGGAAGCTGCCGGACGGCATACGGTCCGCGTCAGCGAGGTGAGCGACGAGGCGCGGCAGGAAATGGAGCGCCGTTACGTCGTGGCTCTGGGTGATCTGCAACCGAAAGTCTACTATCGCCTGACCGACAATTGGCTGGAGTTGACTCTGCGCTTTATCGCGGAGGAACGGGGCGTCCGAGACGTGAAAGATGCCATGAGCCGAGACGTCCTCGGTGCCCTTGACACCGCCGGCATTGGCATCGCCTCGGCAACCTTTGAGATTGTGGGGTTGCCCCCGGTACGCTTGCAACGACATGCCCAATGATCGGGATAGCGAACACAGAGAACCCCGATCCGGTAGACAGCGCAGCTTCCTACCGCGCAGCGGTTTAGTTCAACGCCCCTTACGTGGTCTTGGCAATTATGTTGCCTTCGGTCACAACAATGGCGAAATACCGCGAGTTGTCGGAGAACAGCACGACATAATAGCCGAAGTCCCACGGCCGCACCTGGGCAAGGCGATCGGCACCAACCGCAAATCATGGGCAAGCCGGATGGAACCTGCGGGGGTAATTCCTGGGGCGATGTGTGGCAGGAATTCCACCCTCTCCATCCGGCTCGCGCACCTTTGGTAGGTCACAAACTTCCCAAGAACTGCATGGATGTTCGCGGGTTATGTGTCATACGGAAGACGAAAAGCGAGCTGTTCCCGCAGGAATGCGATCACTCACCACATAACGACAATGGCCACATAAGGGGCGATGGGCGGCGGCATAGCGACCGAGTTGCCAGAGAGCGCGGCTATGCTTGCCACTCATGGCACTTCCAGGTTGATCACGCTCAAACCTTCGGCGGCGGCTACCAGGCAAAGGTTGGCATCTGCGCAGACGAAATCGTCAACCGGAGTGACGGCTCGCAGGGCAAGCGCCACGGCAAGTTGGAGCACGTCCAACGTTCGCACGCTCCTTGCGGGGCCGTGCTGGACAAGGAGTTGCTGGGCCTGCTGATAGTCGGCCTGAGTCAACTGGACGATTTGCCACGGACCAGAGGCCACATCGGCAAGCAGGCGGCTGCGCAGCCGATGGAACTCCACGGGCGTGATCTGTCCCATGCGGGCCAGGCGGGCAAAGACGGAATGCAGTTCCAAAACGCCGAGGGTCGAAAGATAGTGGCGAGACGCCGAATCCGCCAGGAGGCCATCGATTGTCGCTGTCCCGAGTTCGGCGCGGTAGTGCTTGGCGGCGGCACTGGTGTCGTAGAAGTGGTTTGCCATCCAAGCCCCGGGTTTTAGCCGTCCTCGCGTTCGGCGATTACCGCTTCCGCGAGGGTGCCGGGCACCTTGGCAAGGATCTTGCGAACCTCCTCCAGGCTTACCGTCGGATCTGCGTCCCTCTGGGCGGCGGCGACGCAGGTGGCATCGATGCGGGCTTCCAGGACGCCGGGCGTATCAATGGTGATAGTAAGGTGCTGGTGTTCGTGCAGCTGAGTTGGGAGGACGCCCAGCGGACGCAGTACGCCATTCTCGTAGATGACCTCGACTTGTTGGTGCATTATGTTACTCCTTCTAAGCCGATGCTAGCATAGACATGGCCAACCGTCGAGCGATTCCTGGTAGGGCTATCAGGGCCGGATAGCCATGCCCAGCGCAGCCTTTTCGGGGGTCCCTTGCCGCCCTTACTGAATCTCCACGTGTTCCAGAATACCTCCGTTTGTCACTATATCGCGATCAAACGAGCCTGTGCGCAGGCAACAATGCCTTCCGGAATCGACAGCAACCCGCGCCAACCTGTCGGCGTCCCAGGCCGATTGCGATAGAATTGCTAAGTCCACAATCCGGGCGCGCCAACCGAACGCTCAAGCACTGCCAGGCCGGTGAGATTTCTGCTTGGCGGCTGAGACTCACGGGCTGCCTTTTGGCTCATCGATTCATACGGCCTGGCTCGGCTCGCACACATGCAGACGCTGTCCGGCGGACAGGCTCGTGGTATACTAGGCAGCATTCGTCCGGACTTGCTCCTTCGACGCATTTGCAGCGTTCCCGCACTTCAACCCAGCATTTCCTGGGAACGGAGCCGGGCGCCGCGGCGCTGAGTCAGGAGGGTCGTTCCATGTCCCACTCGCTTGCTGCCCATTTCGACGGTCAGAACATCGTGCCGGATGAGCCGGTCCAGTTGCCAGTCGGCCAGCAGCTCCGCATCCAGGTGGAGATCGTCGGGCCATCGCCACCGCAGTTTGCCGAGTTACTCGGCTTCGCCAGCGACCTGCCGGACGCCCCTCCGGACCTGTCAGCCCAGCACGACCACTACCTCTACGGGACCCCCAAACGATGACCGTATCCCAGTGCGACGTCTTCGCGGATACGATCTACTGGATTGCATTGCTCGTTAAACAAGATCGGTACCAACCCCGCGCTCAGGAGTGGACGGCTCGCATCACCGGACGAATCACGACGACTTCCCTGGTGGTGCTCGAGACGGCCAATGCCCGGGCAGGGCCGGCTTGGCGGGCGAGCGCGGTGGCCCTGATCGAACACCTGAGGCAACGTCCCGACGTTGGAGTCGTCCCACTCGAGCCGGCGCTCTGGGAACGCGGCTGGGACCGCTAGCAGACTGGTGGATCGCCTGGCGGCATCGGGTATAATGCCGTGTCAGTAAGGACGCCAGCGCCGAGGGGAAAATGATCGCTGGGCAATCTCCGAGAATACGATGGAATGACAACTCGACGGGGCAGGTCCGGACAATCGTGGAAGCGATTGCAATCGCGAAAAGGAATGGTGTCGAGATTCCCGAAGACGTCTCTTTTTGCGTGGATGAAATTGGGGACCTTGGCCCCGATCGGACGGCTTGCGGTCCGCGTGTGGACAAGCCCGATGCGTCGATCGTCTATTGGTCGGACATTGTACACGACAAGACGAAAAAGGTGCCTTTTCGGATCTGGAAGGGCATCCTGAAAAGCGACGAGGCTATCGTGGCCGTTTTCGGGCATGAAATGTATGAACTCCAAAGACTCCGCCCGTTGCTCGGGCGGGAAAACGTCACCATTGGGGAGTTTATCGCGATGACCTGTCCGGATAACGCCGGCAATCTTCACGACGAGGCCTGGGAATTCGCTGATACGTTGGTTGAACAAATGCGGGGAGGGAGGCAGGTATGATGGAACAACTGGTCCACATGTATCAGAAAGGTGCGATTACGGCCGACCATCTGGTCGTAGAGTCCTTGCACCGACTCGACCCGAAGGAGCCTGCCCTGGTACTCAAACCTCTGCCGAGAGAAGTAATCGAGCGGATGTTAGAGTACGCGACTCAATACCGACCCGGGGCCATGAGAACGAACTACGGACTCCAGCCTGCCCAGGACCAGGTCGCGGCGGCAAAGCGATGGATCGAAGCTAATGTCGTCGATGCAGGCTCTGACGATGGCACAGAAGGGAAAAGGGAACACTCGCCTTCGTCCGCAACTGGGAAAGTTAACGTCCCCCATGATGCCGGAGACAGGGCTTGAACCTTCGTGAGGTTAACCTTCACCCGGTCCATCAACTTGGTTTGCAACTGTTTCGGGCCCTTTGGAGTGGCATAGGAGTCGGGTTGGAAACTCCGTGATTTTAGCAGGATACGGCCATTCCGCAGCGCTCTCGGATAATGACGGCACGGCAGCCACACGGCTGATTCTGCTGCCCAAATGACGCCTAAAAACCTGACCCTTCGGCCCTCAGCGGACGTGGCTACGAGACCGTTCAGCTTTTGACATCGACCACCGCCCGGCTATGAACGCATCGGAAAGGTTGGCCGGCAGCTACCGCACCCCCTGCGCATCGGCCCAGGAAGGCCTGGCCATCACCGAGGCCCAGCTTCAGGATTACCAGTCGCGGCTGGGAGCGATCTTGCCCCACGACTCGTACTTGTCGCTAGGACCAGACCTTCGGAGATATTGCGCGCCGCGGTCGCCGATATCGACTTCACCGGAAACACCGTACTCGTACGGGAGAAGAGCCCCCGGTTTCAGTGTTTGAGCCTTCCATAAGGATTACAGTACCTCATGCCGCCCGAAGGCCCTACCGTTCCCTATCTACCGGTTTCTGCAAAGACTGTCCTAGGTTGCCTTAGCCTTCAGAACGGAGGACGTTGATGCGAGCCTCCGCCGCGCGAAGCGCCTCTACCACCTCATCGAATGTAGGAGGAACAGCCAGAAACATCTGTTTCATTTTGGCGTAATCCTGTGCCAACTCGCTTTTTCGATGCGACGGTGGGGCAAGGCGCAGACCTCCGGGCTTGGCCTCAGCGTAATTCGCCCACGAGGAGCCGAAGAAGCGGGACTTGAAGAGGGCAACTCGATCGAGGAGGTCCAACCGGGCCAGAGCCACCGCGCCCGCGGGTTGGTTCCACAACGCTGCCAAGTCGGAGTAGTGCCGGGAGAACCGCTCTCCGAACGGTTGAGCGGCGGGACGGTGGTACTCCGCGTGGAGAATCGTCGCCTTCTCCCAGAAAGTGCGCTCCACTTCCATCGCCACGACTTCGTCACGCTCCCCCTTCAGTTCCGGCACGGCCTCGGCGACCATCGGCGTGATCGTATGCCGTCCTACCGGACGTTGATCGGTCAATGAGCCAAACTCCAGCTTCACTGCCGGAACAATGTAGCCGCCCGCCCCTAGCAGCGTCGAGTCGTAGTCGAACCAGAGCACTGGGGAATCGGTTCGGGGATCGATTTCATAGCGGAACCAGTCCCCTCGGTCGCTGCGCTTGCCAAGATGATTTCGAGCGACCGTCTCAAGATCACCGCGCAGGCGATTGGCAACTATCTCGGCACAAGCCGTCTGCAATTGCTTGAAACGTTTCTGGCGCATCGATTTCGAGGGGGCTTTGTCGAGCTCTATTTCGGGATGCCCGAGCAACATCGGCGACACCGAGAGATCGATGTCTTCCGAAAAACGCTGGATCGCTCTAAACACTTTGGCCAAGGACGTACCGCCTTTGAAGACGAGGTGAGGTTCCCAGCGTGGATCGGCGAAAATCTTCCCGAGCAGCCAGCAGACCCAGTAATCCTTCTCGACGATGACAGGCAAAGTGCCCAGGCGCGCGGCGGCTTCCTGGATGAAGACACCCCGCTCGTCTCGGGTACATTCGGCCAATCTACTCATGCGCGTTCTTTCCCTTCCGCGACCGCCTGCAAGAATGGATGCATCCAGGCCGGAGCCAGAGTTATGTCTTGCTTGAGTTGCTTGCGGTCTTTCTCGGAGAGCAGCTTTCGCAACGGGGCGATCCGTTCCATCGTCACATGCGGTTGCCCGAGGTGTTTCAGGCCTTGGATGATCAGGCCGCTCATACGTCCCGCCGCCGCCATCGCCCGTGGAGTCGTCCGTTTGAGAACGATCTCGCGAGCCCCGACCTTTAGCCGGCGCGAAGGCCCATCGGTCAGAAAGACCGCTTTGGCAGGCACTTGTTCAGAGAGGTGCAGAAGATTCGCGGCGTAGGCGGCCGATGGCTGGATGCGTAGACGATCCCGGCCTGCCAGTGCTTTCGCGATAGCGTCCACGGAAGGGGAAAGTATCCCCAGTTGCGGATGCGACTTCGGAAAGTCGTACAACCCGCGCGCCAACCGCCGCAGGACGCCTTGCTTGACCAGGCGGTGGAGGACGAAATCGACCCCTTGACGGCTGCCCAGATCGAGGAAATCCCCCGGCACAAACACAGAACCTCGCCCTGAGCCACGAATGCGGGCAAGCATATTTCTTTCAAGACTTTGTGGCTTATGGCGTATGGTTTTCATATAAGAAAAAGTACAACATATTTCTTAGAGATTCAAGTTACTTCTTCTATGCCGACGCTAACGTGGACATGGCCACCCGTCGAGCGGTTCCTGGTAGGGCTGGCAGGGCAGGTTAGCCATGCCCAGCACAGTCTTTTCGGGGGTCCCTTGCCGCCCTTACTCAATCTCCACCTATTCCAGAATGCCTCCGTTTGTCGCCATGTCGCGATCAAACGAGCCAGTGCGCAGGCAACAGGCCTTCCTTCTGGCAGCGCAACAGCTCAGCATGCGGCACGACCCAGCGAACAAATGCTTCCCTGAGTATGATGGCGGGGTGCCCCCGGTTTCTCCGGCGCCCTGGATGCCAAATTCGCCAACCATATTGGGAATATCACCTGCTCCGTGAAGCAGGCGCACGACGTCGATGCCGCGTTCGATCGGTAGGTGAAAGACCAAGTACTTCTTGAATCGACCGATAGAGAAAAAGCGGAGTTTCTCGAAAAGTAAGTCTTCCGGCTTGAGATCGATTTTCGATTGAGCGAACTCGCCCACAAGTTGGAAGAAGGCCAGAGCAAGGTCCCCTCCTGAACTCCAGCGCCAAGGCCCGCGTCGGGCGCCTCGCGTGGAACCTGCGGAGCCAGGCCTGGGGCGAGGGCGGACAGGCCTCGCTCCTCTCCCCGCGACTCACCGTCAGGCGAAGACCGCCCCAATCCGCCCATCCCAAGCAGAAATCTCACCGGCCGGGCACTGCCCGAGCGCTCGGTTGGCGCGCCCGGATCGTGGACTTAGCAATTCTATCGCAGACGGCCTGGGACGCCGACAGGTTGGCGCGGGTTGCTGTCGATTCCGGAAGGCATAGTTGTTTCCACTTCGTCCTGGAGAAGGAGTGCTGTGCTGCCTGGCGTGTGATCGGCGGCATGACAAGCGAAATTCTCCATAACGTCATACGATAATGATGTGGTTTGGCGTCTACGGCTCGTTGATGCCACTGGTCTTTCTTGTGTGCCAGGGCCACCCAGTACACGGCATCAGCGAAGATTCGCTTCATCAGTTCGTCCGCTTGGAACCGCCGTAAATATAATGGTCAAGCTGCTCCGAACCATCCGAAGGGATGCGGTCGTAGTCTTTGTCGGGCACGCGGTTCATGATGTCGAGAACCCGTTTCCAAGCCGGCTCCCGTGCGTCCTTCGTAGCACTTGCCTTGGATGCGTCGACCGACCGTTCCGAGTCTGATGCTTCCTTTTGCCGCAACAAGCGCACAGCTGCGCTGATGACTTCCTCTTCCGAAGCGAAGAAGCCGCTTTGCACCTGCATCCGGACGTACTGTTCCAATTCTTCAGGCAAATGAACGGTCATAAGCTCCACTCCTTCACTTCGACACTATCACAGTTACCCGACAGTGCCAAGCGAACACTCGCATCAGCGGCCCGCGCTCCTGTACAGCATTTTTGCTTTACGACCCCAGGTTGCCGCCTTATACAAATTCTCCCACAACCAGCAAGGGGGAGCGTCATGGCAAAGCCCAATCCAGCACAACAGGCCCAGGAAGCCGAAGTTGAACCGGCGGCAGCCGCACCCAGTGAGGAGCGTCAGCCGGGCGACGAACCGGCGGAAGGCACCAAGCGAAAGTTCGAGCCCGTACGCGGCTGGACCAGGCACTTAGCCACCTCGTTGCGCACAAGGTTTGTTGCTGGCTCACCCATTCGGCAAATGGAGGTTCCGCCGCCTGCCACAATCGCTCGCGGACTCGGGCCACCAACGGCAACTGGCCAACTTTCGCAACATCGGCAAAGGTGGGTGTTGCATCTTCAAGGCGCAAACGATCGCTCACCAAGCCGTGCTCGCGCGCCGGCGTTACCAATTCCTGAAAAACCCACTGAAAACCTTTCGCGCCGATCCTTTGGCGAAAGTGGGAGCCATCGCTGTGATTGCGGATTTCGTCATGGAGGCCCAGCCCCAGGAACCAACAGAAGGCCATATCTGTCTTTGTGCGTTCCATGACCTGACGGTAAGCGGGACATCGGGAACGAAGTGGACGTGCCGCCCGTGCAGCAAGGGTCGCCCTGTCTCCGCAGGGCGACAACCCGACCATTTCTCTTTCCTGCTTATTCAGGGCTGTGCTATATTCTTCGCTGGGTGCTTCCAGAAGGAGCCTCGCAGTCCATGCAAACGACCACCAACCATTCGACTCCGAACGAAGTCACCATTCTTGCGCGAGTCCTAGGCAATGAGCAGGGCCGGCTGCCGCTGGCGATGGCCCGCTACCTCCTTGATCTTGGCCTGAGTGACGGCGAGAAGGCACGTATGCACGACTTGGCTGTACGCAACCAGGCCGGCGAGCTCTCCCCTGCCGAGAAGGAAGAACTCGTCGCCTACGCCAAGGCCGGAACCTTGCTCTCGATCCTCAAATCGAAAGCTCGACGCACTCTCCCCATCAAACGGAAAAGACGTACGTCCTCCTGAGTCGTTCATGGAAGCAGCACTCGTGCGGCACGTCTGGAGCCGAGCAGGGGACTGCTGCGAATACTGCTGTATGCCACAAGCTTTCGACGACTCTCCATTTGAAATCGACCACATTATCGCCCAGAAGCATAGTGGACCTACCGTCGCGAGCAATCTCGCCCTCAGCTGCTTTTGGGAATGAGCATTCATAGTGCCTCCGTTTGTTAGGGGGCTCGATCCAGGTTTTTCGGCGGAATTCAGGCATTTCTTCTGAGGTTATTTTCCTTTCACCCGTTTTTTCGGCGTTCTCAGCTCGCTGCTATAAGTATTCACCCCGTGGCGGCTTTGGGCCAGAAGTTTACAAAGGCGCCGCACTTCATCTTTGTCTGCCCAGAGGATCCAGTAGCCTTGCACAAGCGTTTTGCGACTGTGCACCCAGCCACGGTTAGCCAAGGCGCGCAATTTGAGATGGCTCATCTTCAGTTCACGGGCCAGATCGGTAAAGCACCGAGCGAAAGTTCGAGCCCGTATGCAATGATCAAGGGAAAGATCTGCGCCTACTACGGCAATATTGGTGGTGACTCACACCACCGCTATCGGTCCTGGGAGCATTGCTACTGCTTCTTCTGAGACACGAGGCCTTCGGGGATCGCCGCACAGCAACTGCATCCAGCCTTACAGCTTGGGTTCTATCTGGCAAGCTGGGGCATGTATCGCGGGTCAACATTCTCGCTTCAGCGTGCCTACACGGTCCACTTGGGGGTTGGTTGGGTAGCCAGGGTAAACTCCTGCTGTTCGCCTGCATCGAAATACACGATGTGCTTCCAGCCGTGACCGCGCTGCTGAAAGATCGCTAACATGTAGCCGGTCCAGCGTGGCGTCTCGGTCGTCGGTTGTTTAGAATGGAAAAAAGCAAGTGACGGCGGCAGCCGAACTATCCATCGAGTTGCGTCGCAACTTGGTTCTTATCGTGAGCACGCCGGCAACTCGTAGCAGCACGTCGATGGACTGGAGGAAGCAATGCCAAGTATTCAGGATGGCCCCCACTACGAAATTCAATCGTCGGAACTCGCAGGGTGGCTTGAGCAGCAGGGAGTCGATTTGTGGTGGAACGTGGACGGCGATCCACTTCTGACAGGCAGGCTGACCTTCCCATGTCCGGCGGATGAGCTTTCGGCGGAGTTGCGTAAGCTCAACCGCGCACTACTGGTCCAAGCGCCGAAGGGCGATCCGGAGGCGAAAGGCCAATCAATCGACGCAAGCAAAGTGAGCGGGATGGTTGCACGGTTCGCGGGGAATCTCACGTCTGCCGGCCCGTTGCCCGAGTGGGCTAATGACCGCTTGTTCTATCTATGCTGGAAGGGGTCGCCGCACGAGTGGCTCCTCGCCGAGGATAGCGTTACAGCCAAGCAGTTTCGTGAAGAGGTGCTCCCGAAGGCGAAATAGGTGCTGCCAATGCCTCGACCGCCTGTTGATCTTCCGCGGAAGATCAAAGACATCCTGCAACATGTCCAGCCGCTCCCGGACGAGGCCAAAGCACCGATTCTCCATTACCGGCGGACAGGTGCTGACATCTGGGGTAGCGCAGCAGAACCACCAATTTCCCTTTGCCTTTGATTCGTCGCCGATCCGGAGGCATTCCTCGAACACCTGTCACGCCTGCTTGCATTCTTGCACTTGATGGGTCGTGAGGCCATCCAGGGTGAGGTCGCCTTCGAGTTTGATGGTCGCTTTTATCGCCTTCGGCAATTCGACACGACCTGATGAGGAACTTATGACCAAACGCATCCGCACTACTGAGCGTACCGTCCCACGAATCCGCACCGCTGAGGCCGTCAGCCGGCGCCTCGAGCCGGCCACCGTCGCCGAAGCGCTGGGCGCCAAGCCCTGCCCGGAGCGCCTCGAAGGACCGCGCGGGCCGATCACCCTCTATGCGCTGCGCCAGGAGATTGTCCGCCGCCGGCAGTTGAGCGGCGACCGACCGGGGATCGAAGGTACAAACTTCCGTGCCATGATTCCGCTGGGCGACCGCGACTGGCAGCGCCTCGAAGCCCTGGCCACGGAGCTTTCCGCGGAAGGGTTCACTTCCTCACCCGGCCAAGTCGGCAGCATCCTGTTGTCCCTCGCTTTGCGCTCCCTGAACAACGACCTGGCCACGCCGGCTGCAGACGACGCCAGCCACACGGCGGCCATCGCCGAGGAACTGGGTACGCGCCTGTCGAACGAGAAATCCCAATGAATATCAGGGACTACGAACAACGAGTGAAAGCGCGCAGTTGCCATCACTGCCTTCGCTCCATCGACTCATCTATCTTCCTTGGTCTCCATGCCGTGAAGGGGACTGGCAACGGGGCTAGCACTCTGCGAGTTCTGAATTTCCTCTTGCCAATTGTAACTTATAAGTTACATTAACAGTCGTACGGAACTTGTCCGTTACCTCACCGAATCAGGCAGAGATGTCTTCGGCGAGTGGCTGTCGGGGCTTCGTGACCCGCGAGCCATGGCCAAGATTATCGTCAGGATTGACCGACTCGCCGCCGGAAATCTCGGCGACTGCAAACCAATCCGCGACGGCGTCTGGGAACTTCGGGTGGATTACGGGCCGGGTTACCGTGTTTATTCAACAGTCCGCCATAGGGCTATAAATACAACAGTCCGCCATAGGGCTATAAATACGGCGTTTCCCGATAACGCCGCTCCAAGTCGGCCAAGAGTATGGGCCGTTTCTTCTTTGATCGCGCCTTCCTCATGATCTTGCGGCGCTGGAGTG
>Ga0116223_10000238_pt1 | contig 72291 bp, 53 predicted proteins | sample Sb_taG_3_FD_90092 | JGI IMG/M metagenome (GOLD analysis project Ga0116223, IMG submission 90092) | Peat soil microbial communities from Weissenstadt, Germany - Sb_50d_a_PC metaG | ecosystem: Environmental > Terrestrial > Soil > Wetlands > Peat | place: Germany: Weissenstadt | collected 2010-09-21 | reverse complement strand
TGCCCCTGCGGTGCTAATCTTTTTCATGCCGGCCTCCTTTATCTCTTGCGCTTCAAGCGCGTCGATAACTTGGGAGCGTACAGCATCCCGTCGGAGACCGGCCTTCTCATCCCATCTGGTTACGTAAACTACCCAGACTCCTTTCCCAGCTTGGCTCCAGGCCGTGGACTACTCCCGGTTGCCGTGACTTCCCAGAAGCCAAACAATGAAGTTTGAAGATCTGCGCTTCCGTCCCGATTATGTCTGGATTTCAGACAATATGCGTCGTAGTGGCAAAACGCAACACTGCAATTACGAAGCATAAGGATATCTCAGTAGTTAGTAGCGACGAGTCGAAAACAATGCTATAAGAGCTAGAAAAAGGCCTAATCTTAATTGAGTGGGCACTCGAGGTTGCTGTATGCAGTCGCCTCTGCCCGAGAATGAAGCCGGCAGGGTGGATACCCTCCGGAGCTATCGGATACTCGATACGCCTGCTGAAGAGCGGTTCGATGATCTCGCTCGGCTGGCCGCTTATGTGTGTGGCACATCCATTGGACTGATCGGTCTCATCGACAGCAGCCGGGAATGGTTTAAATCAAGAGTCGGGTGGGATGTAAGTGAGATCCCGCGAGAAGCCTCCATTGGCACCTACGCGATCCTGCAACACGATGTACTCATCGTCTCTGACACGCTGAAAGACAAACGCTTCGCCAGGAATCAGCTGGCCACGCGGGCGGGAGTCCGTTTCTATGCCGCGGCTCCCCTGCTGACACCCGAGAGCTACGCGCTGGGAACACTGAGCGTGATGGATCACGTCCCGCGCGCTTTGACCGAGGGACAGAGACGCATACTGTCGACCTTGGCGCGGCAGGTGATGGCGCATCTGGAAGACCAACGCGGCTTGGGATCGAATCTCGGAACGAAGTCCTATGAGCGTTACCGGCGGTTCTTCGAATCGAGCGTAGTGGGATTCTACCGTACTACCGTGGATGGCCAAGTGCTCGACTGCAACCCGGCATTTGTGCGCATCATGGGTTATGCGTCGCGGGAGGAGCTGCTAGCCTGCCATGCCTTGGAGTTCTACTTTTCCGCCAGCGAACGACAAGACTTCTTGGAACAATGCCGGAGTCTTGGCTCCCTGACCAATTTTGCTTCGCGGCTGCGTCGCAAGGACGGCAGTTCGGTGTGGGTGCTGGAGAACGTCGAGCCGGTGTTGGGGCAGGACGGGGCACCGGACATGATCGAAGGCACACTGGTAGACATCTCGCAGCAGAAGTTCGCCGAGGCAGCACACAATCAAGCGCAACGGGCACTGGAAGACTCGGAGACTCGCTATCGGCGGCTCTTTGAAACCGCTAAGGATGGAATACTGATTCTCGATTTCAAGACTGGGCAGATCGCCGACGTAAACCCATTCCTGATTGAGATGTTGGGCTATACGCACGGTGAGTTCGTGGGGAAGAAACTCTGGGAGATCGGCCCTTTTAGGGACATTTCCGCCTCCCGGTCCGCTTTCAGTGAGCTCCAAACGAAGGGGGTTATCCGCTACGAGGATTTGCCGCTTGAAACCAAGGACGGGCGGCGAATTAACGTGGAGTTTGTCAGCAACGTCTACCCGGTTGATGGAACCCAGGTGGTTCAGTGCAACGTCCGTGACATCACCGAACGCGTGCGGGCCGAAGCAGCGCTGAAGATATCGGAAACTCACCACCGGTCTGTGTTCGAAGGCGCGGTCCACGGCATCTACCGAGGCACACTGGACGGTCGCTTCCTGGAAGTGAATCCCGCACTGGTAACCATGTTGGGTTACAGCTCGGCGGAAGAGGTCCTCAAACTGAGCGTGTCAAAGGATGTTTTCAACGAACCAGAAGAAGGGCTGCGTCTGTTGCACAAATGGCAACTGACCGCGGAGATTGAAGAAGAAGTGCAGTGGAAGCGGCGAGATCAGCGTTTGATCACGGTGCGGCTGAGCGGCCGGGTCTTGAGCACCGAGAACGAGAGGGCCGCTGGGCTTGAGGTGATCGCCGAGGACGTTACCGAGCGGCGGGCACTGGAAGAGCAGTTGCGCCAAGCGCAGAAGATCGAAGCGGTGGGTCAATTGGCTGGAGGGATGGCCCACGAGTTCAACAATTATCTGGGAATCGTCCTGGGATACAGCGAATTGTTATTGGAAGAAGCCGACACAACTGAAGGCTTGCGCCGGAACGTTGCGGAGATCAAGGCGGCTACTCAGAGGGCCGCTTCAGTGACGCGACAACTGCTGGCCCTCAGCCGGCGGCAGGTGCTTGAGCCAAGAGTTCTGGACGTCAATGCCGTGGTGTGGGAGACACACAAGCTCCTGCGCCGTCTCATTCCCGGAAACATCGACCTGGTTCCGGTTCTGGAGCCGAACCTGCGACAGGTCAAAGTGGACCCCGCACAGATCCAGCAGATACTCATCAACCTGGTGGTGAACGCTCGCGACGCTATGCCGCAGGGCGGCAAAGTGGTGATCGAAACGGCCAACGTGGAGCTGGACGACGAATACGCCGGTCGCCACATCGAAGTGCAACCCGGGTCCTACGTGATGCTGGCGGTGAGTGATGACGGCCCTGGCATCGATGTACCGACCCAGGCGAGGATCTTCGAGCCTTTCTTCACCACCAAAGGGGAAGGCAAAGGTACGGGGCTGGGGCTTTCGACGGTTTACGGGATCGTACGGCAGAGCGGGGGGCACATCACCGTTGAGAGCGCCTTGCAAGAGGGCACCAGATTCCGCATTTACTTGCCTCCGACGGCGGTGACCGACCTGAAGCTAGTAGAGCAGACGCCCCCGATACAAACCGAAGTGCTCGCCGGCACCGAAACAGTACTCGTGGTCGAGGACGAACCAACTCTGTGCAGATTGATTTCCGTGTGTCTGGAGAAACGCGGCTACACCGTACTTGCGGCGGAGGACGGAACTGAGGCGATCCGGATTTTGGAGAACACTCCGGGCGAGATTGACCTGGTGGTCAGCGATATCATGATGCCTAAGCTGAATGGACTGGAGTTGCAGAAGAAAGCAATCTTGGTGCGGCCAGATCTGCGTTTTTTGTTCATCTCTGGCTACGCGGAAGACACAATCGGCCGGACAGCGCATCTCCCGCAAGACGCTGGCTACCTAGAAAAACCATTCCTTCCAATTGAATTGGCGCGCAAGGTCCGCGCACTGTTGAACGAGAGTGGTGCCGGAAGAGGCAGTACCGGGAAGACCGCATAGAGAACTCGGCTCAGGAGTGCTCGGGCAAACCCGGAAGTAATGGCGCGATTCGGTTTTCCTGGAAACCACCTCCGAATTGATCGTGAACGGGCGGTTTCCGCCGCTGGATCATCAGCAAATCCTTGGCATCACTCGCGAGCGGTCGTCAACCAGACTGCTCTGTCACGAAATGGTTGCAGTGATAACTGTATTGCGCAAGTCTGATTGTGTCTGAAATCTGATGGTGGTCAAAATTGACCATTCCTTCACGTAGATTTTGGGGCATTATCTGCCCACCTATGAAAGCCAGCTCAGCCTGAGACACGAGGCGCATGGCGACCGCCGGGTCGCAGCAGATTGAACCATGGCAGAGCGCAGCTTCGTGATCGTCCTGAAGTACGGAGACAAGGTTCCTTCGATGGCTTCTTGCGCCAAGTGTCAGTACAAGTTCTTTACCCCATCCGACCTTCAACGTGACCCCGTAGGCGCGGAGCTGTATCTGCTAGACAAGTTCGATCTGCACGAGTGTAGGGAAGATCCAAAGAGATGGCGATAGCTCCCGATGGCCGGCTATCTGGAGGTTAGGAAACCGGCATAATTGGTGAAAAATCGCGATTACGCTCAAAGACCCCGGTCGCCCTGTCAATGAGCGTTATGGCCTGTGGCTGTTGAAAAACTCACTCAGCAGAAAATGGCCGAAAAAACTTTGCATTAGGAAGCCCTACAAACGACTTTCTCGGCTTTCCTAGACATTTTCTATCCCCCAAATTTCGGCTGTTTTGAGAAAAATGGACTTTTTCAACAGCCACGCCTGTTAACGTCAAATTGAGAGCCGACCTCGTTCAAGGCGTACATTCCAACAAGATTCGACGCTGGCCGCCTTCCATTTACAATGTTCAGAGTGATCGCCTGAACACACAGCACTGGATAGCAGATAGTGCTACTGTTCGTTTGCTATGAGGACCTTAAATCCAACAAAGCGAATCCTCGTAATAGCCTCTGAACCCATAGCAGAACTTGTTACGGCCATGCTGCAAGGGGAACATTATGAGTGCGACGGGGTCTGGGAGCACAAGGCAATCTTGCGAGTGCTGAAAGCAGTTGAGAATTACGACTTGCTCTTCTGTCAAGTTTCCGCGTTGGAAAACGAAGAGAAGCTGCTTAAATGGGTTCTAGGTCCGGCGAGAGACATCCCGCTTGTCGCATATGCGGCTCGGCCTCGGGAGCAGGTTCCAAAGCAAATCCTCAATCGCTGTACGTTCCTACAAGGTCCTTTCGAAAGGCAGCAACTCGTGGCGGTTGTGCAGGAAGCCCTCCGAGGCGAGCCTCCAACTCGTGGATGACTGGTGACAAATCCCGATTACACTCTTTGACCTTTCACTGAAGAAAAGCTGCCCGGCAATCGCGCAATAAAATGTCCCCCCATTCCAGCCCGCAAAGCCCATCTCGGTTTTCCACAGTTATGAACACCCGCGTGTGATGAACAACCTTTACCGAGGATATGGAAAGCGCACAATGGGATCGTGCGTCCCAATCTGGACCAATCCGGTGCCGCCCTGCTGCCAGTCCGAACCTCCGTCGCTAAACCCTTATTCCGAAAGATTTTAGCTACAACCCTTTGCGAATCAATATTTTGCCCGCCCACCGGCATACCACTTCGCCGTAACCGCAAAAGAATCAAGATCTTGCCCCACTCGATAAAAAAATATCTGATGTACACCGCACGCGGCCAAAAGCAGGGCCCTCCCAACCCATTCGTTATAATCTCCCTTCCATCACAACCAACAAAAGGAACCCATTGGCGCTCGACGACAAAATCTACGAACTGCGGCGCGAGAAGCTGAAGCAGATCGAGGCGCTCGGCCAGCCCACCTACCGCAGCAAATATGAATTCACGCACACGGTCGAGCAGATCCTCGCCGAGTACACCGAGAAGGCCGCCGAAGAACTGGAACGCTCACGCGTCAACGTGCGCGTCGCGGGGCGCATCATGGCCATCCGCCTGATGGGCAAGGCCGGGTTTGCCCACATCCAGCAGGACGGCAAGAAGCTGCAGATTTACGTGAAGAAAGATGCGGTCGGCGACAAGGGTTTCGAGCTCTACAAACTGCTCGATCTGGGCGACCACATCGGAGTCAGCGGCTACCTGTTTCGCACGCGCACCGGCGAACTGACGGTGCACGTGGAGGAGATCACCTTTCTCAGCAAAGACCTTCTGCCCTTGCCCGAAAAGTGGCACGGGCTGACCGACGTGGAACTGCGCTACCGGCAGCGCTACGTTGATCTGGTGATGAATCCGGAGGTGCGCGAAGTTTTCCTGAAGCGCACGAAGCTGGTGCAGTCCATGCGGCGCACGCTCGACGCGCACGGGTTCGTTGAAGTCGAGACGCCGATGATGCAGCCCATCGCGGGCGGAGCGGTGGCGCGGCCGTTCGTCACCCATCACAACACGCTCGACATGGATCTTTTCCTGCGCATCGCGCCGGAACTTTACCTGAAACGTCTGGTGGTGGGCGGACTGGATCGCGTGTATGAAATCAACCGCAACTTCCGCAACGAGGGGCTGGGCTGGCGGTGGAATCCCGAGTTCACCATGCTCGAGTTCTACCAGGCCTATACCGACTACCAGGGCGTGATGGATCTGACGCAGGAAATCATCACCCAGGCAGCCAGAGACGTGACCGGCGGCACGAAGACGAAGTGGGGCGACCAGGAAATTGACTGGGCCAACTGGCGGCGCCTGACCATGCGCGAGGCGATCATTCACTACTGGCCCGAGGCGGCCGGCGCCAAGCCGGAGATGGGCGATTTCGCCAGCGGCGACGGCGTGAAGAAGTTGGTGGAGCGCTTCAATGCGGCTCATGCGCACATGGCGTACGAACCGAATGCTCCCGTCGGAAAGACGATTGCGGGATTGTTCGAAGCCGCGGCCGAGGAGCACCTTACGCAGCCGACGATCATTTACGAGTTCCCTACCGCGATCTCGCCGCTTTCCAAGCAGAAGCCGGACGAGCCCGAGTGGACCGAACGCTGGGAGATTTTCGCCGGGCAAATGGAGATTTCCAACGGCTTCAGTGAACTCAACGATCCCGAGGACCAGCGGCGGCGATTCGAAGGCCAGTTGAAGGAACGCGAACGCGGCGACGAAGAGGCCCACCAGATGGACGAAGACTACATCCGCGCGCTGTCGTACGGCATGCCTCCTGCGGGCGGCGTCGGCGTGGGCGTGGATCGGCTGTGCATGCTGCTGACCGATTCGCACACCATCCGCGACGTCATCCTGTTTCCGTTGCTGCGTCCGGAGAAGAGCTTAGCCACAGAGGGCACAGAGGGCACAGAGAGCACGGAGGAGAAGAATTAGACCATTTCTCGATTTGCTGTAGAGGAAGGGCACGAACGGGAAGGGCGCGCACTCCACACCATCCCGAAAATCGATCTTGCTCCCGCGATTTACCTGCCGTGTATTGACTGCCCAGTACCTAGCAATGCACTATTAGTGGTGCATCCCGCTTTTTATACTTTCCCTGTATTTGGGCTCAGTAGTGGCGGCGCTACCGTAGTGTCCAGAAAGACACTGGGTCGGTAGCGCTTTGCCGTTTACGCCGCAGGCAATATCCGCAGGATCAATACCGTAATGTTATCCGGCCCGCCCCGCTCCAGCGCCATGTTCACCAGAGTGCGGCAACATTCCGCCGGGGCGTTGGCCTGCACGGTGCGAAGCAATTCCTGCTCGCCCACCAGGCTCCACAGCCCGTCGGTGCAGAGCAGGAGCGTGTCGTTGTCCCGCAACGGGACCGGACGGTCCGGAATGTCGGGCACCACATCCCTTCCCGATCCCAGCGCCGCGGTCAGGATATGGCGCTGCGGGTGCGACTCGGCGTCTTCGGAGCGGACGATGCCGCTCTCCACCAGCCTGCCCACATAGGAATGATCGCGCGTGAGCCGCAGGATCTTGCCCTCGCGCGCCAGATACAGGCGGCTGTCGCCGACGTGGGCAAAGCAGAGCTCGCGGCCCACGATAGACAGGGCGGTGCAGGTAGTCCCCATGCCCTGTAACTCGGGATGCTCTTCGCCGTAAAGCTGGATTTTCCGGTGAGCCTCACCTAGCGCCAGGATCAGAGCGTCCTGGGGATCTTCGTCAAGAACACTGTCGTACACCTGCTGGACGGTCTCGACCGCCAGGCGGCTGGCTTCCTGCCCACCTTCGTACCCGCCCATACCGTCCGCCACAACCGCGAGGCGGCCTTTACGGCCGAACTCCTTGGCGGACGTGGGCTCCCAGTACAGGGAGGAATCTTCATTATTGGAACGCTGGCGGCCGACATCGGTCAGGCTGGCCACCGCAATTCCTGGGCTTGGTTTGAGGTCAACAGCCATAGCTAAAGCGCGAACCTGTCTGTGCCCATTCTTCCGGGCGCGCAACCGTTTTGGACCCCGGTCATTATAAGGGAGGCGCGCAGCCTTCGCTCCGGCCAAACCCCAACCCACTGAAGAAACGGTTAGCCTAACACCTACCCGGCCATTCTGAACATAGAGCTTGTGCTTGTCCGGAAAAAGAAAAAAGCCGCGGTTTGCGGCTCTCTCTTCCTAACGGTGCAAAACTCGGGAGGCAGTGGCTGATCTACTTGTCGTGCTTATCCTTGTAGATGCGCTTGCTCATGTTGTTGGCTTCGTGGTTGAGCTGCTTCTGGTTTTGCTTGGTGAGGTGGCCGTTGTCCTTGGCCATGTCCCGCTTCTCGTTGTTCTGCAGACGCTGTTCGCCCTTTTCCAGGTGCGCGGTCTGTCCGGGCGTCAGTTGCCCGTTCTTGATGCCGTTGGCGATACGGTTCTGTTGATTGGTTTCCCGCGAGTTGACTTGATTGACGCGCGGATGACCGGGATCAACCTGGCCAGCGCCGGCGCCGGAAGTGTTGCTGTTCTGGGTTTGAGCAGCGGCGGATCCGACAACCATCAGACCACCCACTGCCAGGACTAAAAGCGACTGCGTGATTTTGGTCATGCGACAGTAAACCCCCGCAGAGAAGTTTAGTTGCGCCGTTTGGGAGAGGCGAATTACGAAGGGAGCAGCCTTAAGATGAACAAATGGCGTGGCCTACCGGCAGGTAATCAGCCGGTGGTTACTGCCGTCACATCGCTGGTGACAAATCTGGGGACACTTGGAAGTTAGGCGTGCCTCACTCGGATTTCTTCGCGGCGCTGTCCTTGGCTGCAGCTTTCTTCGGTGTTCTCTCAGAAGAGGTCCGCGGCGGTTGGTAGGACGGCTGGTCGGGGCTGAAATTACCGCTCAGGTAATCGATCAGAGCATCGCGATCGGACGGGTCAACCACGGCTCCCCACTTCACCATTTTCTCTACCTCTTTTGTCCAGGCGGCTTTGCTGAGGCGTTGTTGCAGGATGATTCGGGCCTCGTGACATTCGAGGCAGGCCGTGGTCGCCTTCGCTTGCATGGATCCGGCGGGCAGATCTTCGGTGAACCGGACGGGAGGCGGATTCTGCAGGCCCATGATGACTTGTGGCGCTTTCTGTTCCTGCGCCGAGAAGAGCGAAGCCGCCAGCGCGAGGACGGCGATGGCGGAGGCTAGGAGCAACTTCTTCGAGAGAAGCCGGTTATGCAACATGCACCTTCACCTGATCAACCGCGTTGTAGAGATAACCGCTGGGATTCCAAACTGGAGCGGCCGGCTGCACCCGTCCCTGGCTGTCGGTGGCGCGGGAAAGGATGGTGTAGTCGCCGCCCCTGGCTTTCCATTCGTAGTTCCACAAGCGCCAGGCATAGTGAGCTTGCTCGTGACCAAGGCTGGCGGGATTCCAGGTCGCACCATCATCGGTGGAGACTTCGACTTTCATGATGTCGGCTTCGCCCGCCCATGCCGACCCATGCACGGCAATTCTGCCGGCCTTGAGGCTGGAGCCGTCGAGCGGGCCGGAAATCACGGACTTCACGCCCAACGCGGTCAGCGGGTGCGTGTCCTCGGGCTTGACCGCATCCCCGGGTTTAACCGGCTGGTTGGGGAAGCGGTATCCGGGGCTCATGAAATTGCCGACGAATTCTGATTCCAGAACTTTGATTTCGGTGAGCCACTTACAGGAAGCGGCGCCGATCCACCCGGGCACGAGAGCGCGCGCCGGGAAACCGTGGTGTTTGGTGAGCAGCGCGCCGTTCATGTGCGTGGCGACCAGTGTGTCGGGGTCGAGCCCCTTCTCGATCGGAATACTGCGGATGAAGGCCGGAACCTTGCCGGGAACCTCGTCGAGTCCACGGAACATGACGTGCTTGCCGGTGGCCTTGACTCCCGCGCGCTGCAAGACGTCGCGCAAGCGCGGGCCGGAGAAACGTGCGGTACTGACCGCGCCCTTGCCCCACTGAATGCCGGGAACCTGGGGCCGGTGCAGAGCGCGTCCGTTGCCCGCACACTCCAGCGTGTTGACGACGGAGTGAGTGTCGAGCTTTGAGAGTTCCGAAAGAGTCAGGGTCAACGGCTTCTCGACTTCTCCGCCGACGGTGAGCCGCCAGTCTTCCGCTTCCAACTCGGCGGGTTCATGCATGTGGTTGCGCACGAAAAAGCGCGGGACCGGAGTGAGCCAGGTATTGAAGTACTCGACCGGCGTTTCCAGGTCGAGAAACCGGGAAGAGCGAACGATCATTCCGTCTTCGCCTGGAATGGCGATGGCAGCACTCTGAGGAAGTGGCAGGGCCCAGGACAGCAAAGTGGGAGCCGCGCCGACTGCCAGGGCGGCTCCCGACATCTGCCTCAGGAAAGAGCGTCTCGAGTTCATAGGTTCTCGAAGGGCCGAGTAGTCTCCCGCGGAATCGAGACACCGGCGGCGATTAGGTTAACACCGCCGGCCCGGAAAAGGAGAGTGACCAAAACCGGGCCGGAGGCGATTCTGAAGGCAAGCCCTCAGAAGATTGAGCGGCCGTTACAGCAGGATGGTCCCGCGTCGGGCTGACGCGGGACCATCACCAGTTCTTACGGCAAGTAATAACGGAACGAGGTGAAGATCATGTTGTCAATTCCGTGCGGTTGCCCGCCTACACCGGACCAGGCATTGCGAGTCACGTAGGCATAGTCGGCGCCGAACTGGAACCGGCCTCGGGGACCGTTGTAGAACTTGTACCAAAATCCGGCGGTGCCCTCGATCACTGCACGGGTATCGGCGGTGCAGCTGGGCCCCAGACTGCCGGGGCTGAATCCACCTGCTCCGGGAGCGGCCTCGGTGTAGCACGTGGTGTTGGTGAAACCCGGTGCACCGTAGCCAACTACAGCGCCAGCGCCCTTGTTGAGCAAAGGATCGAAACTCGCCGTGCGGGAAGCATACTCAACTCCGCCGTAACCGACGAAATCGAGCTTCTTGGTGAGGTGAGCCTCGAAGGTGGCCAAGCCTTCCAAGTTCTTGATCAGGTGAAGGGTGCCGTTGCCGTTGATGGATGCGTCGGAAAGGCCAGCGGGAGCGTAGCGGCCTATTCCGCTTCCTCCGAAACCTTTCAGGCCGAAAGTGACCTTCTTGGCAATATTCCAGCGAGCGCTGGCGCCAATTCCGCCACCGCTTTTGGAAGCGTTATATGCGCCGGCAGCGCTGGCTGCGGTCAGACTGCCGCAGGAGGGGCTGGCGAAGTTTTCCACGCAGGGGAAGACGCGGTCGGAGAAGCGATCGAGCAGGCCGAAGACTTCGTAGTGTCCAAAGCCGGGATCGAAGGCAATCTTGGCGATGAGATCGGGAGCGGGATTGAAGGAGTAGGTCGCGCCGGTGTTGTAGCTATTGCTGGCGCCATTCTCCCCGACCAGGAAATTGGAGGCGTTGCCATGCGTGGTGACAGTGGCCTGCGGGTTTTCGACGGAAAAAGCAATGGCGACCTTGTTGCCGAAGCTCTTGGTGACGCGGATGCCGTACTGGCGGGCGAAAACGAAGCCGACGTTATACGAAGGATCGATGGTTCGGGGGCGGGAGTCGTTGGTTCTGCCGAGGTCATCGTCAGGAGAGATGCCCTGGCCGTTCTCGGTCACCAGACTCCAGACCTGCCCACCGAGGAATGCCCAGCCATTGTCAAACTTGGCCTGGGCCCAGGCCTGGCGGAGACGGAGCGTGTAGCTGTTGGTCTGGTTCGAAGTGGAGGTGACGCCGGCCGAAAGGAAATCGGCGGAGACGTAGCTGGAAAGATCAACGTTCTTCATGCGGCCATCTATGAATGCAGTGGTCTTGGACTGGCGGCCGGAACCGAAGAACTCCGGGATCTGGCTCTGCGAGGCGCCGGGCATGGTCAAGGAGTTGTAGGGCGTGGGTAGATCAGCGCCGAGCGCGCGGGAGCGCCGAATGAAGGCGGCTTCCACGTATCCGCCCGGGGTGATGTTGATGCCGCGGAAATGGATGGTGATGGGGCCTTCCATCTGCTTGTTAAAAGTTTGCGGCGTGTCGTCGGGGTTGGGAGTCTGGCCGGGGGCGGCATCCTGCTGAACCGGGTTGATGGCGTTGACGCCTCCGATGCCCAGCGACGCGATTTGCTTCGGCGGATTGGCGGGAGCCTTCTCGGCGGCGTTGAGCGCAGCCTGCTGGGCCTCCTGCAGGGCCTGCTGACGCTGCAGTTGTTGGGTGAGTTGCTGAATCTGCTGTTGCTGCGCGGCCAGGGCGTCTTTCAGAGCCTGAACGTCGGCGGCGGTGACCGGCGGCGGAGCCGGGATTGCGGCAACTACGACAGCGGATCCGTTCGGCGGAGCGGCGTTCGACGCCGTCATGGTTTGCGCCCAAGCGCCAGCCGCCAATGCCGCCAGCGTGAGGACTGAGAACAACAGGTGTTTGGTGGGTTTCATGGAATTCGCTTCCTCTCCTTTAATTTTGATTGCACTGCTTTGGGGGGAGTAATTCTTGGGTCATTCCGCCGCATTGACTTGCGAGGCGGACTGTCCTTTTTGGGAGTTGGCGCCAACCGCTTGCGCTTCACTCCAGTTACAACATTATTACGATCAACATACTAGACATTCGATGCCGCGTCAACTCTTCTTCGGTGAAAACTGTGAATTTTTCAGAAGACTGGTACTTCGTCCATAAAGTACATTACATTAATAGACTTACATGGACGGTTCTTCCCGGTGCAATTCGTTCTCCAGCGGCTCCGCAGAACGACCTTATTTAGGATTGTGGAATGAATAACTTATGCGCCTATACCCGGCTCCCCAGTCCGCCGTGTGCATGGAATTGCAGTTTATTGGCAGGAAAAGCCTCATTCGATTCGTGACAAACTCCGCTCCCGGCCTCAAGGTGCGCTCGACCGGCCAAACCTGTAAGTGAGGGTGATGCTGGCGCAGGAAGGAATGCGGATTCCCACGACTTCCTGGATGGCGGACGAAGAGAAATTTTCCGTGGTCTGGCCCGTGTAGCCGCTCGCCACAAGGAAATGAATGCCGGCATCGAGTCGGCCATCAAGAAAAGGCCGGACTAACGCACCGCGAAATTCTTTGACTGGGGTTCCTACGCACTGGTTCGTCGAGACGGGCAAGCAACCAGTGCCCAGAGGCTTCAATCCGACGTACTCAAATTCTCCGCGGGCTTGAAGCTGAAACGGAAGCCTCTGAATCGTTCCCAAGAAATCGAAAATGGTGCGTGGAGCCTCGGGAGTTGGTTCCCCGGTGGTGAGGTCACGGGCATCGGCTTTGGAAAAAGTGGCTAGGAGCGATCCCTGTTTGAAGCTCTGCTGCACGGCGATACTCAGGAGACGGAGGCGGCCCGGTCCTTCGGCGATCTGCAAACCCGTGTCGGGATCAAGCTTGGCAAACGTTCCGCTGGTTGTGACGTGGCCAAGAGTGAGCCGGAGATCGGTTCGGTGGAGGGTCTTGCTGGCGACCAGTTGATAGGAATGCGCGGTGCTCACCGGAGTCTCAGGCGCGGTCCCAGCCCCGATCCGGGGATCGTTAGTGAAGAACGCCTGGCCAAAGCTCAGAGAGATGAGGGGCGCGAACCACGCGTCTTTCGGCAGGAAAGAGAGAGTGGCTTTGGGCGAGTTCACTCCCACCCAATTGTGAAAGGAATGCTGGGGGTTCAACAGGTCCTGGTTGTTGATGTTGATTTCATCGCGCCGCCATCCGAGGTAGTAGCGAAAGAATCGCGCGGGCGTACCCTCGACGGCCACGTACGGAGTGACCGGCGCGATGGTCACATTGTTGGCTGCAGTGGGAGTGAAAGGACCGTAATACATTGGAGCGGCCGGATTGAAGAGTCCGTTGTTGGCGGTGTACTGGTCCAGGTCGTCGCGGCGCGGCGCTTCGCGCTCGTATTCAATTCCCGCCAGGAGCGACAGATATAGCGCGATTTTGCTTAGATAGTCGGCGCTGCCTCCGGCCACGGTTCGGAATTCGCTCTGCCGGATGAGGCCCTGCCCGAAATCGGAGAACAAAGAAAGGTTGTAGGTGCGGAAGAAACCGGAGAGTTGCAGTTGCTGATTTGGACTGAGTTGCCAGAGATCGTTTAGCGCCAGAAGCGCGGTATGCGTCTGATCTTTTTGCCGGGGATCAATGGTGTCTCCGTGATTCATCACATTGGGATCGCCAGCGTTTGGGGCAAAGATGGGAACGAGCCCGGGGACGTAGGATTGGCCGTAATATGCGATGCCCAGCAGCGTGACCTGATGTTGGCCTGCATGGAAGAAGCGTTCGCCGTTGAACTTGTATTGCTGGCGGTGCTCCAGCCGATCGAGGAATCCATTCCCGAAAGAAGCTTCCAGCGCAAGCCAGGATTTCGGTGTAGGGCTGGCTCCGGCCACAACGTCAACGTCCCTGTAGTCACCGGTAACCGTGAGGAATGGATCGAGGATGGAGCGCAGTCCGTAAGTGGCCGCCAGATTCAGAGAATGATTCCCTTCCCTGACGTTGAAGGCCCCGCCGTCAATCTGAACGTCCTCGAGAATCTCAGGAATGAGTAGGTTCGGATCCGAGTAGCCGTTGCCATGGGCATTGGCGGAAAGATTGTTAGGCAGAAGATACCCGCCCACGGCAATAAACTGGGCGATGGGTTCGCCATGATCTCCGGCAACTCCCGGCGCAAAGTACTGCGGCGCTTTGATGCCGCTGGATGCGGTTTCGACGGGGAATCCGGGGATGGAAACCGGAGCGCCGGGCCGGCCGGGATTAGCATCGAGCAGTTCCTGAACTACGTAGACGCGCTGCGCGGGATCGGGCGAGCGAACGTCGGACTCGTTCACGTCGGCGGTGACCGTGATGTTCTCAATCCGGGACGAGATTTGGCTCATGCCGATTTCAATGGCGGAGTTCCCGCTGGCGTGGATGGTGACGGGGCGCTTCACCGGGCGGAAGCCCGCTGCATTTACTTCCAGAACAAAGTCGCCGGCCGCTGTGACTTTGAGCTGGAACTGCCCGTCAGGTCCGGAGGTGGTTTCCGCTAAGACTTGCCCCCGGCCGAGGAGCTGGATGGTCGCTTTCGGGAGAGCGTTCCCCCGGGGATCAACCACGCGGCCCTTCAAGGCGATCTCCTGAGCAAGAAGAGAGCTGGGCAAGACAAGGAACAACAGGACAAAGATTTTCATGCATCCAGCATGCTGGGCCTCGCGCTCGATTGTCTTGGGATTCATGGTGCCGGGAGGGGGAATCGAACCCCCACAGGGCTTTTGGCCCCTGCGGATTTTAAGTCCGCTGCGTCTGCCAATTTCGCCATCCCGGCATGTATCCGTATATTACAAGAGATAAACGACTTACTAGACTCTAGCGAATTGCTTGTGGCGCCCTTGAGCGATTCCTTAAGAATCGCAGCCGGGACCGCCACGCGACCCGCAATCTTTCCACAGCTTTTCCCAATTCCACATCCCGTACCCCACTTCTTTCGGGAGCGGGAATCCGAGTTGATGCGCGAGCAGACACACCTGCCCGCGATGGTGGGCTTCGTGAGCAAGCATGTAGCACAGCATTTCCGGACCCACCGGCCAGGGCCGAGCCCATCCGTCTCTGAGAAACTTCTCGACGCGGCCCCCGCCACCGAGCGCATCCGCGAGCATTTCCGCGCAGCGGGCGGCGCTCTCGGCCAATCCCACGCGGGCCTGCTGCGGCGTGCAGTCCGCGCGGTTGAGCTGGGGTGGAACCTTCAGGTGCGGCGCTGTAAGCCTGATCCATTTGGTGCGGACATTGTGCATGTGCGTGAAGATCGCAGCAATGGTGCGGGCATTGCCGGGCCGTTTAGCTGTCGGTGGTTTGGCGATCCAGGCCGCAGGGTCCAGATGTTCGATCAGCATCTGGTTCAAGCGCTCATTGGCGGCGAAGATCTGGACCGCGGCCCGGCTGAGTTGAGTGTGAACCCTGGCTTGATGAACCTTGTCTTGACGAACTTTGGGTTGACGCGTGGTCACGGCTCCCTGCTCCTTGACCGATAAGATTCCGGGCCAATATTGACGAGTTGCGTATTCGTTCGTCTCGATTGGGTTCGATACCGAGAAGTACGCCGGACAAACTAATGGGGATATTAAGTCCGCTGCGTCTGCCAATTTCGCCATCCCGGCTTGCCTTCATTTTAGCTTAGAGGCGTTAGCTTAGAGGCGCCGGGAGGCTATGTGTGGAGGGAAAATACGCGGCCTGGAATCAGGCTGTGGCTCCGCTTGCCGCGTCGCCCTCGACCTCGGGAGGCGCGTTCCGCTGCTGGCGCAGGGCCGCGTGGAAGGCTTCTACGGGCAACGGTTCGCCCCGGAACAACTGAAGTAAAGGATCATCGGTGACCACGGGAAGGGTGTGGCCGTTGCCCGTTCCGGATTCCAGTCCCTCAGGTTCGACCAGCAGTTCCGGCAGCAGGGTGCGGTTTCCAGACAGCACCTGCAGGAATTTTTCCACCGCAGCCCGATGCTCCGGCGTCGCCTGGGTAAACTCAACTCCCATCCCTTTGTCCGGGTGCATGACCCGGACCACGCCATGGGCGCGCACTTCCACCCCTGCCGCGCGCATGGAAAGCGCTACGCGGCTGGATGCGGGAAACGGCGACGACAACTCCAGGTAGCATCCGCCCATCGTCATATCGCTGAGTTGGCAGCGGACTGGCGGGTCGTCCGGTTCGGCGTCCGGAGAATTCTTTTTGAGCCAGTCCCGCAGTTGGAGCGTGGCCTCTGGCGAGACAGCAACGAAGCGCAGCCCCACCTGTGGGGTCGTTCCCTCCCAGGCAAACTCGGCGCAAAGTTCCAGAGAGGTCTCGGTCCCGGGCAGGGTAAAAGCGATCTGCCAGCGTCCATTGGACCGGGGCCGTTGTCCGATGCGGACCGCCATTCCCCCTTCGCTCAAATCAACCGTGGTCACTTTCATGTTGCCGCCGGCTCCCGGGCTGCGCATCACCACCGGGATCTGGACGGGCACACGCGCGTTGCGGCGGCGCTCGCTCTTCATCAGGGCCCGGGCGGCCCGGAAGCTCGACTTGGCCCGTTCGCTCGACACCGGCTTGTACAGCACGAAGTGAGCTCCGATATCGAACATCGCCTTCAGGCTGATGGTGCTGTCTACAATCGCGACGGCAACTGCTTGCTTATTGCAGGGGGCAATGCGGGCGCTGCGCAGCACGTCCGAGGAGCCTTCACCGGCGCAATCCACGATGATCGCCTCGAATCGGCGGCGGGTCAGCTTGCGCAAGGCCGTGTCCGAGTCGGCGCACACTTCGATGCCAATATCGAGGTCGCCCAGCGTGCGGCGCAGGACTCTGACGATCTTTTCATCGGAACACAACACCAATGCATTCAAGCTCATAGCTGGGCCTACCCCTCAACAGACCGGAACACCTCTTGTCATTCCGAACCGGTCTGAAAGACCGGTGAGGAACCTGCTTTTCCTCGCTCCATGGGCGCAATTCACTGTTGTCAACGCGGCGGAGACTCGACGGAGTCCCCCTTGCACTCTATTTCCATCGGCGGGGCGTATCAACGGCTGTTCCCAGGAAACAGTTACGACCGTAATCGCTTGCGCCTGCAGGCTCGTGGCAAGGTTCCCGGTCCCACATTCTGCATCCGGCTTGGAACAGCCGTTGAGCGCCGACAGACCACCTCCCGACACATGTAAGATTAATATTTACTTATACTTACATAGAACCCTTCGGTTACTACTGTTGGAGATTTCGATTGACTTTCAACGGGAAATGACTGTAATATCCTGGGTCTCCAGATTAGAGTCGTAGGGTTGGCATAGGATTGTCTTGCTGGAAGTTTGTCCCGAGCCGGGTTGTATTGTTCGCTGCATCCTGATGACGGCCCGGAGAATCATATAGATAGAGATGTTTGCGGTTCAGTTCATTCCCCTGAGTGGAAAGGCACTTTTCATGGCGAAGCGACGCGGAAATCCGAACTGGGGTAAGCCCGAACCGATCGGGCCGATTACCCCTACCATCACCGAATTTGAGCAGGTTGTGCGCGAGTACAAGCTCTCCCCGGACCAGTACCTGCGGTCTACGCGTCTGCGGGAGTGGGCACGCCGCAACAAGAACTCGAAGTACATCCCCGAGCCCCTGCTGGAAGCCTGGGGCTTCGAGATTGAGTCCACGCTGTAACTGACGGATGACATTGGTTTGAGGGTCGCTCTGGAAGGAGCGGCCCTTTCTGTTTGCGGTTCTTGTTTCTCGCTTCTGTCGAAAGGTGTTGCGATTCGCAACTAACTCCCTTGCTCGACGTCCTGCAAATTCCGCGCACCGAGTTGTTCGCCCTGCTGGCGGCGATCGGCTTTGCCGCGGGGCTGAATCTTTACGCGACGGTAGCCGTCCTCGGCTTGCTGGCGCGGTTCGGACACCTGCCGCTGCCGCCGGGACTGCAGTTGCTGGAAGGCTGGCCGGTGATCGCCGCCAGCAGCGCTCTGTTTGTGATCGAGTTCTTTGCCGACAAGATTCCCGCCTTCGACCTGATCTGGAACGCCCTGCACACCTTTATCCGCGTGCCAGTGGCGGGACTGCTGGCCTACCAGGCCACGCGCCAGCTTTCTCCCGAAATGCAGTTGCTGGCGACTCTGCTGGGCGCAGCGGTGGCCCTGGCCGCGCATGGCGGCAAGACGGCGGCGCGCGCGGCGGTGACGCCGTCGCCGGAACCGTTCTCGAATATCACCCTAAGCCTGGGAGAAGACGCCCTTGCCATCGGCTTGACCTGGCTGGCCACGCGGCATCCCTATGTGGCCGGAACCCTGGCCGTTGTCTTTGTGGTAATCATCTTTGTGCTGCTGCGATTCGTGATCCGCGCCCTGCGGGCGCTGTTTGTCGGCGCGGAGCACGAACTGGCCCGCTAGCCATCCTGTTCCAAGGGATAGGATGCCTGCTAGAATCGCCTCAATATGAGCCCCCAGCCCCCATTTACCGATGTTCCCGATGCGATTGAGGAAATCCGTGCCGGCCGCATGATCGTGGTCGTGGACGACGAAGACCGCGAGAACGAAGGCGACCTCACCCTCGCCGCCGAAAAAGTCACCCCCGAAGCCATCAACTTCATGGCCAAGTACGGCCGCGGCCTGGTTTGCCTCGCGATGACCGAGGAGCGGTTGGAGCACCTGCGCATCGGCCCCATGACCGCGGAAAACACTTCGCAATACGGCACCGCTTTCTGCGAGGCCATTGACGCCCGGCAGGGTGTCACCACCGGCATTTCCGCTTACGACCGCGCCCGCACGATTCAGGCGGCGATTGATCCAGCTACGAAGCCGACGGATCTGGCTCGGCCCGGGCACGTCTTCCCTCTGCGCGCCCGCAAAGGCGGCGTGCTGGTGCGCGCGGGGCAGACCGAGGCCTCGGTGGACCTGGCGCGGCTGGCGGGCATGGTCCCGGCGGGCATCATCTGCGAAATCATGAAAGACGACGGCAGCATGGCGCGCGTGCCCGATCTGATCGCATTCTGCCGCGAGCACGGGATGAAGATGCTCACCGTCGCCGAGCTCATCCGCTACCGCATGGCGCACGAGCGCTACGTGCATCGCGTGGGCGAGGCCCTGGTGGATACACGCTTCGGGGAGTTCCGCATGATCGCGTATGAAAGCGAAGTGGACGGCGGGGAATCGCATGTGGCGCTGATCAAAGGAGAAATGCCGCGCGGCGACATTGAGCACAGCGAAGCGCCGGTACTGGTCCGCATGCACGCGCATTGCCTGATGGGAGACGTCTTCGGCGCCACAGGCTGCGAATGCCACGCCACGCTGGAGGGATCCCTGCGCCGCATCGCGCAAGAGGGCGGCGCCCTGATCTACCTGCACCAGACTTCCCAGGGTTTTTCGGTGGAGAAAGTCGGCGAACGAACCGCGCTCAGCTTTCACCGTGGACGGGCGTTACCTTCGCTGTACGACAACGAGAAGCAGATTCAGCGGGAAATCGGCATTGGTGCGCAGATTCTGTCGGACCTCAACCTGCGGAGAATCCGCCTGCTGACCAATCGCCCCAAGAGGGTGGCGGCGCTGGAGGGATTCGGGATAGAAATCGTCGAGCAGGTACCGGTGGAGTTGAATACGGTCTCAAGGCCGTAGAGACGTTGCTTGCAACGTCTCTGCCGGTGGCGGGACGAATGTCGGTAAGGGTCCGATGGTTTGACGCATGGGATTTTGTGGTTAGAGAGAGACGTAGCCAGCTACGTCTCTACGAACGATTGCTTAGAAGGGTTTGCGCACCACGACTTCTGCGTCGCGGATGAAGAACTGCGCCGAGCAGTGCTCCGAGCCGCAAATGACGGGCAGGAAGCCGTTGATCTGCTTGCGCGTAATCAGGCCCAGCATGCCGCACGAGGGACACGACAGCACGGCCCAGTAGGGATCTTCCTTCTCGCCGATCTCGCCGGCATTTTCCAGCACAAAGACGGTACCAGGCTGCATCTGTTCGGGGATCCACTCGTTGAGAAGGTCCAGTTCACCGACCATGTCTTCCTCCTGTGTCCGTAGTCCTCGTTCGTGCTGTGGTCCGAAACGCCAGCCTATGAGGCCTTTCTAGCACGCCGCCGCGAAACAGGCGACGTTACCGAAGTATTCGTCTTGCGGGAGACGACCTCGGCGCGCACCTGCCGCACCGTGTCGCTCAGGCAAACGCCCAGAATCGGCTGATCCGAGTTCTTGAGGATGTCCACGATCTGCCGCGCCGAAGTCTCCAGATACAGATGAGTGCCGTCGGTCAGCAGGTGATACTGGGAATTGCTGCTGACGATTTCGGCCAGCCCCTTGCCGAATTCGCGATCCAGGAAGCGTAGGACCTTGCGCACGCCCTGCAGCGAGAAACCCTTGCGCCGCAATTCGCAAATAACGGCCACTTCGGTGAGACGGTTCATCGAATACACGCGGCGATGCCCCTCCCGCTCGGGTTTCACCACGCGGCGCTCGTCCCACCACTGCAACTGGCGTGGCGTGATCCCGGTCAGAGCGATCACTTCTTGCGATGTAAAGCGGTCTTGCATGGACTCCCAGACCTGTTTCAAACATTCCTCAAGTCAAATGTTTCAAACATTTTAGGCCGGGGCCGACAAGGGTCAAGCAGAGAATGATCGGAGAGGGTGACTAAAGGAGTTCCTGGCAGGGACGCGAGGCAGCACCGCCGCCGACAAAGTGGACGACCTCCAGCCGGTCGCCGTCATGGAGCGGAGTCTCCGACCAGCGATCGCGGGGCACGATGTTGAGGTTCAGTTCAACAGCGAGCCGGTCGGCCTTCATGCCGAGAAACTCCACCAGAGCAGCCAGTGTGAAAGGATCTGGAGAATGACCGAGGTCGCGCTCTTCTCCGTTGATCTGGAGTTTCATGGGCGTGGCGAATACCTACTCGGGATTGTAGCGCGGCAGTCTCTATTCCGCTTTGCGCAGCACAAATTTAAAGGTCGCCGTGCGGCCTTCGTAGTTGGCTTGCACCAGAAGAGACGAGTCGGGCAGGGCAGATTCTTCCACTTCAATCTTGATGGCCGCAGCGCCGCCGGAATCGGCCACAGCCTGGGTATAGAAAGGAGCGGCACCGGGTCGGGCGAAGCGGAAGGTCAGGCGCGCGCCGGCCGCCGCGGCGCCTCCCTCGGTGACGCGCAACTGCAGGGTGAGGTCGTGGTCGGCGTGGACCGATTCTGAGTTCAGCCACTGCACGTCCAGCTCTTTCACCGTGGCCAGGACTTCCGGTTCGGGGCGGTCCAGAGCCTCTTCCAGCTTCCCTTCCCGAATGGAGTCGAGCACCAGCCGGTGCTGCTCCCGCAGTTGCTGCTCCTTCTGGGCGTCGCCGAGATGGACTTCCCCGGACTTGCCGGCATAAGACGTGGCTTTCTTGCCGATGCAGCGGCCGCGCACAAAAACCTGGGTTTGCAACAGCAGGTCGCTCTCGCGCGCCTCGCTCTGCACGTGGTAGATCGTGTCGCCGTGCTTTACGTCGGTATTGAAGCCAAAAATCATAGGGTTTGGGTAATTTGGTAATTGAGAAATTGGGTAATTTCAACCGCTGAAAACGCTTACTGGCTGCGCGAATCTCAATTACAAAATTCCCCAATTACACAACTACAAATTTTGTCCTCGCTGGCTTGACACTGTTACGTGCAAGCCCATAATCTAGAACGTTTAACCGAAGCTTGGCGCGAATTATATATACCTCTTCCTATGCCCGACAATTACTTCGCTCGCTACCTCCCGTTTTTGATCCATATCCTGCTGGCTGGGGGTATTGCGGCCGCCATGGTCGTGCTCTCCTGGCTGATCGGCGTGCGTAAGCCCACCCGGGCCAAACTTTCCCCTTATGAGTGCGGCATGACCCCGGTGGGCGACTCCCGGCAGCGCTTCTCGGTGAAGTTCTACCTGGTCGCCATGCTGTTCATTCTGTTCGATGTTGAGGCGGTTTTCATCTATCCCTGGGCAGTCATTCTGCGCAAACTCAAGGAAGAGGGTCAGGGAAGGTTCGGCCTGTGGGAAATGCTGGTGTACATCGGGATTTTCCTGGTTGGCTTCTTCTATGTGTGGAAAAAAGGCGTTCTGGATTGGGGTGAGACTTCCACCGCGGGGAGGAAGGTCTAGTGCCTCTGGCCCCCGCCATTACCGACCTGGAGCAACTGAAGAACCATCCGGCGGTGGCGCGTCTGGTGGGCTGGAATGCGGCGGGAGTGCAGGGCGTGAAGTTCGATCGCGAGGAGATGACGATCTATGTGGATCGCGGCGGCATCCGCGAAGCCTGCGCCCTGCTGAAGGACGACCCGGCCTGTCCTTTTAATTTCCTCTCCGACATCACCTGTGTGGACTGGTATCCGGCCGAACCACGGTTTGAGGTGGTTTATCACCTGCTGTCAATCCCCAAGAAGGAACGCGTCCGGCTGAAAGTGCGACTCCACAGCGCCAGTCCGGCGGTCGAGTCGCTGACCTCGGTCTGGCCCGGCGCCAACTATTTCGAGCGCGAAGTTTTCGATCTGTTCGGCATTCGCTTCACCGGCCATCCTTATTTGCGGCGCATCCTGATGCCCGAAGATTGGGAAGGTCACCCTCTGCGCAAAGATTATCCCGTGGAGGGCTACCGCTAGAATCGAAGATGGCCCACCTGACGCCCACTCCCGTGCTCGAACCCGGCCAGGATCGCACCATGATCCTGAACATGGGGCCGCAACATCCGTCCACCCACGGCGTGTTGCGCGTTCTGCTCGAGATTGACGGCGAAACCGTGGTGCGGTTGATGCCCGACATCGGTTTTCTGCACACCGGGATCGAAAAGACCTGCGAAGCGAAGTTCTACCAGCAGGTGGTGCCGCTGACCGATCGCATTGATTATCTCTGCCCCATGACCAACAACCTGTGCTATGTGCTGGCGGTGGAGAAACTGCTGGGGCTGGAGATTCCGCCGAAGGCACAGTGGCTGCGCGTGCTGCTCAACGAACTGACGCGCATCAACTCGCACCTGGTCTGGCTGGGCACGCACGCCATGGATATCGGCGCGCTCACGGTCTTCTTATATTGCTTCCGCGAGCGCGAAGAAGTTCTGCGTATGTTCGAGATGGTCAGCGGACAGCGCATGATGACCTCTTACTTTCGGGTGGGCGGAGTCGCGCTGGAACCGCCGCTCGGATTCTTCGATCGCGTGCGCGATTTCGCCGGCTATTTCCCCGAGCGAATTGACCAGTACGAGAATCTGCTGACCGGGAATCCCATCTGGCTGATGCGTACCAAGGGCGTCGCCAAGATGACTGCCGAAGACGCCGTGGCGCTGGGAGCGACTGGTCCGACCCTGCGCGGCAGTGGCGTGGATATTGACCTGCGCCGCGATATGCCGTATTCGAGCTACGAAAAGTTCCAGTTCAAGGTGCCGGTTTCGCAGGACGGCGACGTCTTCGCCCGGTACATGTGCCGGGTGCAGGAACTGCGCGAATCCATCGGAATGGTGCGCCAGGCGCTCGATGGCATGCCGGAAGGCGCGATCAAGGCTGACGCTCCCGGCGTGGTGCTGCCCGACCGCGAGAAGATGAAGACGCAGATGGAAGCGCTCATTCATCATTTCAAGATCATTACAGAAGGATTCGCGGTGCCGGCGGGCGAAGTTTACCAGGCCGTGGAATCACCGCGCGGCGAAATGGGCTACTACATCGTGAGCGACGGCACAGCCAAACCCTACCGCGTGCATATGCGCTCGGCCTGCTTCGCGAATCTGCAGACGCTGTCGAAGATGTGCGAGGGACACCTGCTGGCGGATGTGGTGGCAGCGATCGGAAGTATTGATATTGTGCTGGGAGAAATTGACCGCTGAGGAAATTTAGTAATTGTGTAATTTGGTAATTGAGAAATTGAACACAGATATGTCGGAAGAAGTGGTTTTTCAATTACTCAATTACCAAATTTCCCAATTTCTAAATGGCTTATGAAGTTCTCAGACGAATTCGAGACTCGCTTCGCGGAGATGGTTCCCCACTATCCGACGAAACGTTCTGCGCTTGTCCCGACCCTGCTCTACGCGCAGGACGAAGTCGGCTATCTGTCGGACGAGGTCATCGCGGAAATCGCCTCCCGCCTCGACTTGACCGAACTCGAGGTGCGCAACGTGATCAGCTACTACTCCATGCTGACCACGAAGCCGCGCGGCAAATTCAATGTGCAGGTCTGCACCAACATCAGCTGCATGGTGCGCGGCGGAGAAGAGATTCTGCATCACTGCGCCAAGAAGCTGGGCGTAGGTCACAAGCAGACCACGCCCGACGGCCTGTTCGCGCTGGAAGAAGTGGAGTGTATCGGCGCCTGCAGCTGGGCCCCGGCCGCGCAGGTGAATTACGATTTTCACGAAAACCTGACGACAGAAAAGATGGACCAGATTCTTGAGGAGTACTGGAAGAAAGGAACGCAATAGAAGCATTGAGTAATTGTGTAATTTGGTAATTGGGAAATTGAAAACCACGATGCTGCTGGCTGAGATTTTCAATTACTAAATTTCCCAATTACTCAATCAAAGAGTTTCTCATGGCGTCTCTGGTCTCCCATCCCGACGAGGTAAAGGTCGTCTCCCGGCGCTTTGGCCAGGGTGCGGCCAACATTGACCGCTACCTCGAACTCGACGGCTACAAGGCCGTGCAGAAGGCGCTCGCCATGGAACCGGACGCCATTATTAATGAGGTCAAGAATTCGGCCTTGCGCGGGCGCGGCGGTGCGGGATTCTCCGCCGGCATGAAGTGGTCGTTCGTGCCCAAGCAGTCGGCCAAGCCCAAGTATGTTCTCTGCAACGGTGACGAGAGCGAACCGGGCACCTGCAAAGACCGCCTGATTTTCGAGCACGACCCACACTCGGTGATCGAAGGTGTCATGATCGCCGCGCTGGCTGTGGGCGCGCGCAGCGGCTACATCTATATCCGCGGCGAGTACCGGTATCTTTCGATCATCATGCAGAAGGCCATTCGCGATGCCTACGCCAAAGGATTTCTTGGCAAAAACATTTTCGGCAGCGGGCGCGATCTCGACATTTACTGGCACGGTGGCGCCGGAGCGTACGAAGTCGGCGAAGAGTCTGCGCTGATGGAATCTCTCGAAGGTAAGCGTGGCGTGCCGCGCATCCGGCCTCCGTTCCCTGCTGTGGTCGGCCTCTGGGGCGGGCCTACGGTCATTAATAATGCCGAGACTCTGGCCAACGTGCCGCACATTATTCTGGGCGGCGCGGACTGGTACGCCAAACTCGGCACGCCGAAAAACGGCGGTACACGCCTGTTTTGCCTGAGTGGAAACATCGCCAAGCCCGGGGTTTACGAACTGCCCATGGGCTACAACCTGAAGAAGATGATCTATGAGGTTGGCGGCGGCATTCCCAACGGGCGCAAGTTGAAGGCGGTGGTGCCGGGAGGATCGTCCTGTCCCTGTCTCACCGCGGATGAAGTTGATGTCGCCATGGATTTCGATTCGGTCGCGAAAGCCGGATCCATGCTGGGTTCGGGCGGCGTGGTGGTGATCGACGACGCCCAGTGCATCGTGAAATTCGCCCTGCGCACGATGAAGTTCTACCAGCACGAAAGTTGCGGGTGGTGCATCCCGTGCCGCGAAGGCACCGACTGGATCAAGAAAACGCTGATTCGCTTCCACGCTGGCGGCGGGCTGAAGAAAGATATAGACAACATCCAGTACCTGGCGGAAAACATGCTGGGCAGGACGTTTTGTCCGCTGGGAGATGCGGCCGCGATGCCGACGATCGGGTTTGTGAAGAAGTTTCGCAAAGAATTTGAAGATCACCTGGAAGGCAAGCCGTGCCCGTATGAAAAAACGGGCAGCGTGGAACAGCTTCCGGTTTTCGCACACTGAAAAGATTGAGTAATTGGGGAATTTAGTAATTGAGTAATTGAGGTGACGGGATGAGTTCCAGGCCCGAGGAGTTGCGGGATCGAACCAAAGCGTTTGCTCTTCGGGTAATTCGCCTGTTTCGATCGTTGCCGTACCGAACCGACACGCAGGTTCTGGGCAAGCAACTACTGCGGTGTGGAACCTCGGTCGCCGCCAACTATCGAGCGGCGTGTCGCGCGCGATCGAAGGCAGAATTCATTGCCCGGATTGCGGTCGTGGCCGAGGAGGCAGACGAGGCGGTGCTATGGCTGGAACTGTTAATTGAATCTGGAATCATAAAGTCCGAGATGACGGTGGCATTGTTGAAAGAAGCCAAGGAACTGGCGGCAATCCTGACGGCATCGAGGGAGACAGCAAAGAAATCAGCGTAGGGTTTTCAATTACTCAATTACCAACTTTCTCAATTACTCAATTCGCATGGCTGACGTAACTCTCACAGTTGACGGCAAGAAGCTCAGGGCTCCCGCGGGCACGCTGCTCATTGAGGCCTGCAAGAGCGTGGGCATCGAAGTGCCCTCCTTTTGCTATTACCCCAATCTCTCTCTGCAAGGCGCCTGCCGCATGTGCCTGGTGAAAGTCGAAAAGATGCCCAAGCTGCAAACCGCCTGCACCACGGTAGTCGGCGAGGGCATGATCGTCACCACCGACAGCGAAGAGATCAAGCAAGCACGCAAATCCATGCTGGAACTTCTGCTCGGCAACCATCCGCTGGATTGCCCGGTCTGCGACGCCGGCGGCGAGTGTGAACTGCAGGACATGACGTTTACTTACGGCGCCGCCGAATCTAAGTTCATGGAGGCGAAGAACCACAAAGAGGAGCAGCAGTGGTCTCCCGTGGTGTTCTTCGACCGGCCGCGCTGCATTCTCTGTTACCGGTGCGTGCGCATCTGCGGCGAGGGCATGGACGTGTGGGCTCTCGGGGTGCAGAACCGCGGCGTGAGTTCGCTCATCGCGCCCAATAAACAAGATCACCTGGAATGCGAAGAGTGCGGCATGTGCATTGACATCTGCCCGGTGGGGGCGCTCACCTCCGGCGCGTACCGCTACAAGACGCGTCCGTGGGAGATGAAGCACGTGGGTACGGTGTGCACCCACTGCGGCGACGGATGCAAGACCACGCTCGGCGTGCGGCGCTCCGACACCGGCATGGAGATCGTGCGCGGCGACAACCGCGACAAGAGCGGCACCAACGGCGACTTTCTCTGCATCAAGGGCCGCTACGCCTTCGATTTCGCGAACCACGAAGACCGCCTGACGCAGCCGCTGATTCGCAAGAGCGGGAAACTGACGCCCTCCACGTGGGAAGAGGCTTTCAATCTGGTTGGAAAGAAGTTCGCCGAGGTTCGAGACAAAGACGGTGGCTCGGCTATCGGCGTAATCGGCTCGACCCGCACCACGAATGAAGAAGCCTACCTGCTCTCGAAATTTGCCCGTGTCGTGCTGAAGACGAATAACGTTGATCATCACCGCACCGCCGACTTCCCTGCCCTGGCGGCGGCGCTTCGCGGCAAGCCCGACGCGACCGCCAGCATGGCGGACGTCTACAACGCACCGGCAATTCTGCTGATCGGCAATGACCCGACGGAGCAGCACCCGCTGCTGGCCTGGCAGATTCGCAACAACGTGCGCCTGCACCGCGCCCGACTCTTCGTGGTCAATTCGCAACCCATCAAGCTGCGCCGCCAAGCGACAAGCTTCACCCAGATCCCAACTGGTGCGGAGGGTAAGGTCGCTACATTCCTGGCGGGGAACGACGCGGCCACAGATGCGCTGGCCAGCACGTCTGCAAATAAGGATGCGTGGATGGCTCTGCGCGACAAACTGCGCAGCGAGCAGAATCTCATCATCATTTTCGGCTCGGAAATTCGTGGCAACGACATTGCCAGCCTCGTGGCCTTCGGCTCTGGCATTCCCGGCGCCAAGTTCATCTGCCTCGCCGACTACGCCAACTCGCGCGGCGCGGCCGACATGGGACTCTATCCCGATCTGCTGCCCGGCTATCACCCAACCGCAGGGAGCAGCGAGTTCCATAAAGAATGGGCGGACCTGCCGCAAACGACCGGCCTTGATCTGGCGGGCATGGTGGAAGCCGGAAAGAACGGCAAGCTCAAGGGACTTTATGTTGTCGGTTCGAATCCCGTGGGCCGCCTGAACATTGATCCCTTCGCCTTCTCGAACAGCTTTGTTGTGGTGCAGGACATGTTCCTGACGGAGACGGCCGTCATGGCCGATGTGGTTCTGCCCGCAGCCAATGCCTACGAGAAATCCGGCACGGTCACCAACACCTGCGGCGACGTGCAACTGGTGAAGAAGGCGGGCGAAGTTTCCGGCACGAAAAGCGATTTCGAAATGATCGTGCGCATCGCTGACGCCACGGGCTTCGACGTCCGCAGGCTCGTTCCTTTCGGCGGTGGAACCCGGGCCGATATGGGTCAGTCGCGCGGAGCCCACTCGGGCGAGGCCGACCGCCACGCGGTCTGGCTTGAGATGCAGGGATTGGAGCCGAAGTTGAGCCCGCTAGATCCGACGGCGATTCTCGACGAGATCCAGAGGTTAGTGCCGGGCTATGACGTCTCCCGCATGAATCTTTTGGCGGGAAACACCGAGCACGCGTCGCTGACAAACAGCGGCCCGGGCGCAGCGCACAAGGCGGAATCACTTTCACCGGCCAACGATGGCCTGTTCACTTCGGGGACGCTGGGACGCTACTCGCGAACCTTGAAGTCGGTGATGGAGAGTCACGAGGTCAAGCCCGCGGCAGTTGCGGCGGACTGATATGGGAAGTTGCTTGAGTTAGAGAGAGGAACGAGTTGCCGATCTGGCCTTATATTCTCGCGTCCGTCATCAAGTCGGTGGTCGTGATCGTCGTTCTGCTGACGGCTGTCGCTTACACCGTCTGGCTTGAGCGCAAAGTCGTGGGCCACATCCAGAATCGCTGGGGACCGACGCGGGTCGGTCCCTTTGGTCTGCTGCAGCCGCTCGCCGACGGCCTCAAGCTTTTCGTCAAAGAGGATCTGACCCCGCCGCACGTCCACAAAACGCTCTACATCGCAGCGCCGCTGATTGCCATCATCTTCGCGCTGACGTCGATTTCGATGATCCCGTTCGGCAACTCAGTCACGATTGCCGGCTACAGCATTCCGTTTCAGATCACCGACGTGAACACCGGTCTGCTGGTGATTCTCGGCATCACTTCGATCGGGGTCTACGGAGTCGCGCTCGCCGGGTGGTCGTCGAACAATAAATACTCGCTGCTCGGCGGCCTGCGCGCCAGCGCGCAGATGGTGAGCTACGAGATTTCGCTGGGCCTCTCGCTGGTGGGCGTGCTGATCATGGCCGGCAGTTTCAGCCTGCGCGACATTGTGACCTCGCAGGCCGGGCATTTCTGGGGATTCATCCCGCGCTGGAATATTTTCACCGGCCAGTTCATCGGCTTCTTCTGTTATTTGATGGCGGCCTATGCGGAAACCAACCGCATCCCGTTTGACTTGCCGGAAGCCGAAACCGAACTGGTCGCCGGATATCACACCGAATACAGCGCCATGAAGTTTGCCATGTTCTTCATGGCGGAATACGCAAACATGATCACGGTCGCCTGCCTGGCCACGCTTCTGTTCTTCGGCGGCTGGAACGGCCCGCTGGGCGGCCCTCCGATCGTGCGGGCGATCCTGCCCTTGTTCTGGTTTGGGGCCAAGATTTTTGCATTTCTCTTTCTGTATATATGGGTGCGCGGCACGCTGCCGCGCTTCCGTTACGACCAGTTGATGGCGTTTGGCTGGAAATTCCTGCTGCCGCTGTCGCTGGCGAATTTGATCGCGACCGCGATCGCAGTGGCGTGGTGAGAGAAGAAGTTCTCAGTTCTCTGTTCTCAGTTCTCAGTTAGAGCGCACAAGCCGCATACTGAGAAGCCCGCACCGCGGGTTTACGAGAACTGACAACTGAGAACTGAGAACTGATTTCATGAGTGTTCATCTAGTCCTGTTTCTGGCCTTCGGGGCCGTTTGTGTAGCGGGCGCAATCAACCTGCTGGCGCAGACTCATCCTATTAACAGCGCGCTGTCGCTGATTGCCGTGATGGCCGCGCTGGCGGGCGAATACCTGTTGCTCGGCGCGGAGTTTGTGGCCGCCGTGCAGGTCATCGTTTATGCCGGGGCCATCATGGTGCTTTTCGTCTTCACCATCATGCTGTTGAACGCCGGAGTCGAAGAACGTACTCAGGGGAGTCGCGTCGCGGTTTTGTTCGGCATCCCCGGAATGCTGCTGGGAAGCGTGCTCATGGCCTGGGTGTTCCTGCGCCATTCAGGGACCGAAGCCGTTGCCGCGGGCGCTCTGCCCGGCGCTCCCAAGACGATCGGTCCACTGCTTTTCCACGAGTTTCTGCTGCCGTTTGAGATCACCTCGATTCTGATTTTGATCGCCATCATGGGCGCGGTGGTTTTAGCCAGCAAGCCGCCGACATCTCCGGCGAGCGGCCCGGCAAGGAGGGTGGACTGATGGTCCCGCTCTCGTACTACCTGGTGCTCAGCGGATTCCTGTTCGCCTGCGGCGTGACCGGATTCCTGATCAAGCGCAACATCATCACGATTTTCATGTCCATTGAACTGATGCTCAACGGCGTGAATCTCTCGTTCGTCGCGTTCGCGGCGCACTGGCACGCGCTGGCCGGCCAGGTATTCGTGTTCTTCGTGATGGTAGTAGCGGCGGCAGAAGCCGCAGTCGGACTGGCGATCATCATAGCCGTGTACCGCACGCGCGAGACTTTGAACGTGGACCAGGTGAACCTTCTTAAGTTATGAATCAGCTCAAACTATGACGCCCAATCTCAATCTCTGGCTGATTCCGGTCCTGCCCTTAGCGGGAGCGGCGATCAACGGCTTCCTCGGGAAGAAGTCTTCGCGGACTGCGGTCAGCGCAATTGCGCTTGTCTTCTCAGGCGCGGCCTTTGCCTGGGCGTTAACCGTGGCGGCACGGTTCTCGTCCCTCCGCGAGATTCCACACCAGGAATACCTCGCCCACTGGATCCGTTCGGGCAGTTTCAGCGCTGACTTCGCCTTCTACCTCGATCAACTTTCGCTGGTCATGCTGCTGGTCGTCACAGGAGTCGGGTTCCTCATCCATATTTACTCCGTCGGCTACATGTGGGACGACCCCAGCTACTACCGTTTCTTTTCCTACCTGAACCTGTTCATGTTTTTCATGCTGACGCTGGTGCTGGCCAACAACTACCTCCTGATGTTCATCGGCTGGGAGGGCGTCGGACTGGCGTCGTATCTGCTGATCGGGTTCTGGTTCACGAAGGATTCGGCGGCGTCGGCGGGAAAGAAAGCATTCATCGTCAACCGTATCGGCGATTTCGGATTCCTGATCGGCTTGTTCCTGATTATCCAACATTTCGGCTCGCTGAACTTCACCCAGGTATTTGATCAGGTCCGGCCGATCGCGCCAGAGAGCGCCGGCGCGGGTCTGCTCACCGCGATCGGAATTCTGCTCATGGTCGGCGCCTGCGGAAAATCCGCACAGATTCCGCTCTACGTCTGGCTTCCCGACGCCATGGAAGGCCCAACACCGGTTTCCGCGCTGATCCACGCCGCGACGATGGTGACGGCGGGCGTGTACATGGTTTCGCGGTCGCACATGATCTTTGAGCGGGCGCCGCAGGCCCTGATGGTGGTCGCCGTCATTGGCGCGCTCACGGCGCTATTCGCAGCGACCATCGGCATCGCGCAGACTGACATTAAGAAGGTGCTCGCCTATTCCACTGTCTCGCAGCTCGGCTACATGTTTATGGCATGCGGCGTGGGTGCGTTCTCGGCGGGAATATTCCACCTGATGACGCATGCCTTCTTCAAAGGTCTGCTGTTCCTGGCCGCGGGGTCGGTAATCCATGCCGTCGGCGGCGAGCAGGACATGCGCAAGATGGGCGGCCTGCGGTCCTACATCCCATGGACGTTCCTGACCATGGGTATTGCCACGCTGGCCATCGCCGGAATCCCACCACTGGCGGGCTTCTGGAGCAAGGACGAGATCCTCTGGCAGGCTTACTCGAGCGAGCACGGGAGCTGGGTGTTCTGGCTGATCGGCGTGATCACCGCCTTCATCACGTCGTTCTACATGTTCCGCCTGCTGTTCATGACCTTTTTCGGCGACTATCGGGGAGCGCAGGTTGATGAGCACGGACACGGTACGCATGGGCATGGTCACGATGGGCACGGCCATGGCGAGCCCCATGAGAGCCCGATGGTCATGCTGGTCCCGCTGATGATCCTGGCGGTGCTGTCAGTGGTTGGTGGATTGGTAGGAATCGGCAACCGGTTCGAGCATTTTCTAGCGCCGGTGTTCGGCTCCGGCGAAACTGCAGGAGAAGCCGCCAGCCGCGGCACCGAACTGTTGCTCATGGGCGTTTCGGTCGTTGTCGCTCTCCTAGGCGCCAGCCTCGCGTATGTGCTTTACCTCAGCAAGCCCTACCTACCTCAGAAGATCGCCGACGCGCTCGGCGGTTTCTATGACGCCGTCCTGAACAAGTATTACGTGGATGAACTGTACGCGAAACTCTTCGTCAAACCCCTAGTGGACGGCTCGACCAGCGTTCTGTGGCAGGGAGTTGACCGAAAGGTTATAGACGATACAGTAAACAACGCCGCCGATGGGGCGCGTCACGTTTCCGACGAGGTGCGGCACATGCAGTCCGGCAATCTGCGCTCCTACGCGGGCTGGATCGCCGCCGGAGCTGCCGTCGTCATTGCGTACATGATCTGGCTGGGGGTGGGACGATGAACATCGACAATCTCAGCCCCTACATCCTGACCTTGGTGACTCTTGCGCCGCTGGCCGGCGCTTTGCTGCTCGTATTGCTGCCAAGACGCGACCGCGACATCAGGATTTTTTCGCTGGTCATCTCGCTGCTCACTTTTGTCCTCTCGGTGCACCTGCCTGTGCATTTCCATCGCGGCCAGGCAGGCTTCCAGTACGAAATCGACAAGCAGTGGATCTCAACCCCCAACATCCACTACCACATGGGCATTGATGGCATCTCCCTGTGGCTGGTGGTGCTGACCACATTCCTCACGCCGCTGTGCGTGCTGATTTCGTGGAAGTCGGTCCACGACCGGGTGAAAGAATTCTTCATCCTTCTGCTCATCATGGAAACCGCGCTGATCGGCGTCTTTACATCGCTCGATCTCTTCCTTTTTTATTTCTTCTGGGAAGCCACGCTGATTCCGATGGCGCTGCTGATCGGAGTCTTCGGCCACGAGCGCAAGGTTTACGCGGCGGTGAAGTTTTTCATGTACACCATGATCGCGTCGGTGTTCATGCTGGCGGCGATTTTGTGGCTTTACGCACACACCGGCAGTTTTGATTTCGTTTACATTCGCGATCACATCGGTTCAATGCCCAACTTCCCGGCGGCCGCGCAGTGGCTGTTTCTCGGCTTCTTCCTGGCATTCGCGGTGAAGGTTCCATTGTTCCCGTTCCACACGTGGTTGCCGGACGCGCACGTCGAAGCTCCGACCGCAGGCTCCGTTCTTCTGGCAGGCGTTCTGCTGAAGATGGGCACCTACGGCATGCTGCGCTTCAACCTTGGCCTGTTCCCCGAACAATCGCGCCACAATGCTCCCTGGATCATGATTCTGGCCTTGATCGGCATCGTGTACGGCGCGCTCGTCGCGATGGTGCAGCCGAACATGAAGAAGCTGATCGCCTACTCTTCGGTCAGCCATCTGGGCTTTGTGGTGCTGGGCATCTTCAGCTTCACCCAGTTGGGACTGAACGGTGCGATATTCGTGATGCTCGCCCACGGCATCTCGACCGGCGCCCTGTTCATGCTGGCGGGCATTCTGCATGAGCGCCGACATACTTATGAGATCGCCGAATTCGGCGGCCTCGCCTCTGTCATGCCGGTTTATGCGGCTTCCTATCTGTTCATCGTGTTGGCTTCGGTTGGCCTGCCCTTGCTCAACGGATTCATTGGCGAATTCCTGGTGCTGAGCGGCGCATTCCAGGCGCGGGCGATCTACGGAATCCTCGCCGCCACGGGCGTGATCTGGAGCGCCGGGTATCTGTTGTGGATGTACCAGCGCGTCTTTTACGGCAAAGTGACCCACCCGGTGAACAACTCCCTGCAGGATCTTCTGGGGTTCGAAAAAGCTGCGGTGTGGCCCTGCGCTGTGGCGGCCCTGGTGATGGGCGTTGCGCCCATTCTGTGGCTGAGCGCGATTGATCCCGCGGTGCAGGCCGCGCTCACTCCCTTCGCTCAAGTCGTCAGCAAGGTGGTGGGCCAATGACCACCTTCCTCCTGGCGCAGGCGATTCCGCAAGGCGTGGACTACATCCGCATCCTGCCCGAACTGGTGCTTTCCTTCTTCGGCATCCTGGTGATGTTCCTCGACCCGCTCGTGGACGAAGAAAAGAGCCAGAAAACGCTCGGCCTGATCGCCTTCGTCGGTACGCTGGCGGGCATGGCAGCGACCTGGTACATGGCGCAGTCTCCGGGCCTGGCTTTCTCCGGCATGGTGAAAGTGGACAGCTTCGCGGTCTTCTTTCACGCCCTGGTCATTGCCATTGCCGCGATTGTAATTCTGACTTCTTTTGAGTACATGGCGGTGCAGAAGATTCGCGCGGGCGAGTATTACGCGCTCATTCTTTTCAGCATTGTCGGGATGGGGTTGATGTCGTCGGCGGTCGAACTGGTGCTGATCTTCATCGCACTCGAAATCTCCTCGATCTCCACCTACATTCTGGCGGGATTCCGCCGCCAGGAAGCCTCGAGCGCCGAATCGTCGCTCAAATATTTCCTTTTGGGATCTTTTGCCACGGCATTTTTCCTGTACGGCGTGGCGCTAATGTTCGGCGCCACCGGCTCGACGAATATTGATCTGATCGGTCAGAGGTTGCAGGCTGGTCCGGTGCAGGTGCTGGTGTACGTCGCCATGGCCCTCATGTTTGTCGGCCTCGGATTCAAGGTCGCCGCCGCGCCCTTCCACATCTGGACGCCGGACGTTTACGAAGGCGCGCCCGCCCCGATCGTCGGCTTCATGTCAACGGCGCCCAAGGCGGCCGCATTCGCGGTCCTGCTGCGGGTCGTGTTCGCGATTAACGCCCCGGGCCGGTTCTGGCTCATCTGGGTGGCGGCGGCGCTGTCTATGACTCTGGGCAACGTGGGAGCTCTGGTTCAGACCAACGTCAAGCGCCTGCTGGCCTATTCCTCGATCGCGCACGCCGGATATCTGCTGGTGGCCTTCGCCATGACCGCCGACAATTCCGCCTCCGGAATTTCTGCCGCCATGTTTTACACTGCCTCCTACGCCGCCATGAACGTGGGCGCATTCGCCGTGGTCAGCCATTTCGCCAACGCCGGCGAGCGCTACGTCACGCTGGAAGACTACGAGGGCCTGGGCCGGACTTCCCCGCTGCTGGCGGCGACCCTTACCATTTTCCTGCTGTCGCTGATCGGCATCCCCATGACGGGCGGCTTCTTTGCCAAGTTCTACGTATTCAGCGCCGCCGTGAAGGCCAACCTGATCTGGCTCACGATTGTCGGCGTGGTCAACAGCGCCATCGGCGCCTACTATTACCTGCGCATCATTGTCATGATGTACATGCGGGAGGCGCGCAAGGCGGTCCCGGTCACTCCGATTCCATTCGCTCTGGGCCTGGCTCTTGCCCTCAGCATAGTGGCTACGCTCTATCTTGGAATCCTCCCCAATGGCCTTCTGCAATACGCTCAGCACTCTGCGCAGACTCTGCTGCCGGCCGGGCCGCCGCCAGTTTCAAGCAGCGCCGTGCAAACCGACGCCCCGGTCGCAGTGCCTTAGATCCCTCTTGTCATTTCGAACACCCCCGCGTAACACCTATTTGACAAGGGCGTTGCACCGCGTGCATGATTAGGTCACTCGAGGAACTCGTTCCCTCTTGGCTCGGGAGCGGATGGCCGGAAGGAGAGGTCCATGTCCACACTGATTCGCAAGCTTTGGCGGGAAGATGCCGGACAAGACATCGCCGAATACGCCGTAATGCTGGCGGTTATTCTGGTTCTGGTTGTTGGAACGGTGCGCCTGATCGGATCGAATGCCAACAATGCATTTTCCCAGGTAGCCAGCTCCATCCAGTAAACTGCGGGGTCTCAGAAGAGCATAATTTCTTGAAGGAAAGATTTCTGTGAAGCGATTTACCTCAAGCAGCCTGTTTGCCGCCTACTACTGGTTTACCGGAGTAGCGGCTGCGGCGCAGCTTGAGGTTAGGCACTGAAAGACAGCCAACCTTAAATAAGCTTCCGCCGCAAGCCGCGATCCGGGGATCGCGGCTTCCGCTTTTTTGGGGAAGCTCAACTGGGAGACGGCACAAGGAGAAACGACAAATGATCGTCAACATGTCAGAAAAGGCTACCGAGCAGGAAATCCAGCACGTGATCGACCGCGTCCGCGAGGCCGGGTACCAGCCGCATGTCACGCGGGGCACGGAGCGCACCATCGTTGCCGCCGTGGGCAGCGGACGCCGCCACGAGATCGAGTCATTGCAGGTCGCTCCCGGCGTGGACAACGTGGTCGCCATTGCTCAGCCCTTCAAGCTGGTCAGCCGGCAAGTCAAGCCTGAACGCTCGGTGGTGAAGATCAACGGGGTGACCATTGGTGGCCCCGAGGTTGTGGTCATCGCCGGACCGTGCTCGGTGGAATCGCGCGAGCAGCTTCTCGACACGGCTCACGCCGTCAAACGCGCGGGCGCCGCCATGCTTCGCGGCGGAGCCTACAAGCCGCGCACCTCTCCCTATGACTTCCAGGGACTCGGCCTCGAGGCGCTCAAGATTCTGCGCGAAGCGCGCGAAGTGACTGGATTGCCCGTGGTCACAGAAGTGATGAGCACCGAAGATGTGGACGTGATCTGCGAGCACTGCGACATGCTCCAGATCGGGGCGCGCAACATGCAGAACTTTGCCCTGCTGCGCCGCCTGGCTACGGTAAAGAAGCCCATCCTGCTGAAACGTGGCCCGTCGGCCACGGTCAAGGAGTGGTTGCTGGCGGCAGAATATCTGCTCTCCGGCGGCAACTCGCAGGTCGTGCTTTGCGAGCGCGGCATCAAGACTTTCGAAACGGAAACGCGGAATACGATTGATCTGGCGGCGATCGCGCTGGCACGAGATCTTTCCCATCTGCCCGTGATAGCGGATCCCTCGCACGGGACCGGCAAACAGAGCCTGATCGCGGCGGTTTCCCGCGCAGCCGTCGCGGTTGGAGCCGATGGCCTGATTATCGAGGTGCATCCCTGCCCGGAGCGCGCTCTCTCGGATGGTCCGCAGTCGTTGGACTTCGCCGGATTCGGCAGGGTGATGCGTGCCCTGGCAGAACCTCTGCGACGGACTGCGAGTTTGCCCACGGCCATACCCGCGGCATCGTAGCCCCGCGGCTTGCTGGATCTGATCGCCGGGTGCGATTCAGCGACTGCAAAAGGACTTGAAGGGACGGGAGACTGAATGCTGCGCATTCTCATGGTCTTTGCACGGCGCTTGTGGCTGCCTTTGCTCGTGCTGGCGGCCTTCCTGGGGATGTGTGTCTACGTCTACACGCGCCTGGAGGGCCTTCGCCCGCTGGATGCCTTGTTCTGGATCATTCATACCCACTCGATTGATTATCGGGCAGTGCACAAGTCCACCAAGATCTTCGCCTTGTTTGTGTATGCGGGAGTATTCGCGTTCCAGATCTGGATCGCTGAGCGCGTCCTGCTAACTTTCTTCAGCCGGCACGGTGTGGAGGCATGGAAATCCATGGTCAACGAAGTCAGCGTCGAGCGCCTGCGAGACCATTTCATCATCTGCGGCTACGGACAGGTTGGCCGCACGGTGGTGGACCAACTAGAGCGGCTGGAAATCCCCTTCGTGCTGATCGAAACCAACGAGGGCCTCTACCGCGAATTGTTGAATGACGGAAAGCCGGTCCTTCAAGGCGACGCCAAGCGCCACGATGTGCTGCTCAAAGCTGGACTGGAGCGGGCCCGCGGCATCTGTATCGTCATTGATAACGATGCCGATAACCTCTACATCACCGTGACTGCCCGCTCGCTGAATCCCAAGACCAAGATCATTACCCGGGCCGGACAACAGCGTTATGCCACCGCCATGCGCAATTCCGGTGCCGATGAGGTCATCATCCCGGAATATGAAGGCGGGCTGATGACGGGAAGAATGATCCAGAAATTCTATCCGGCCCGCATGGCCATCGAATAAGCCGGCCAATCGAGTAATCGGGCGGGCCTGCCGTCGCTAGTGTTGCGGCGCGTTGGCCGAAGGCTGCTTGACCTGCATCGCCGGATCGCCGAACAGAATGAACGTGCGGCGCACATCCGGATCGCTGATTTGCGCCTTGGCTTTGAGCAGCGACTCGCCCAGGGTTGACCCTGTCGCACTGAAGGCGTTCTGCACCACAAATTGGTCGAGCGTGGTTTGCGGAGGCGGCTGATTCAAGCCCGATGAGGCCACCACGGCCACGGCGCCCCCGTTTGGCGCCAGCAACAGTGTTACACCTAGCGGTTGCGCGTAGACGTCCTGGAAGAATCCGTTCAGACAATCCATGATCAGGAAGACCGGAAGCTGTGATCCGTTGGTCAACGAGGTCACGGTATTGGTGTCGAAGATGTCGGAACCGGACCACTGCTCGGTGGAGCCGTGTCCCAGATAGTTCACCAACAACTGGCCGGAATTGATCCCGCTGATAATCTCCTGCCGCGCCGTGGTTGTGCCGACCGCGCTGGTGAATACATCCGTCGCCTGCATGGCTGCGGGAAGCTGCGCCTGCACCGTCTGACTGTCCGACGTGAAGCTCTCCGTGTCGTCCTTGTCGGCGACCATCAGCGCCTGGGAAGTCCACGCACCGTCGGTGGACTTGCCCGCATAGGAGACGATCTTTCCAATGACGGTCGCGGCTTCGTCCACAGTGCCCACCGGCAGGCGGCCTGTGGCAATTGTCGGTGTGCCGCTGTCGCTGAAGTCCGAGAACCAGTCATCCGACGCCGTCATCAGGCTGGCAGTGGGCAAAATTCGCGTGGGCACGAGATCCAGTTGGCCGAAGCCAAGATAGTTCCTGGAATCGAACGACGCGCGTCCATTCAGCAGCAAGTACGCCGGCGGTTTCTTCCAGTTCCTGGCTGCGGTTTGCAGGAATCGGCGGATGGCAAACGGACTGCGCTCTCCGAAGTTGAATTCGTCATACAAGTCATGGATGAGCACCACTGCAGACGACTTGCCCTCCGCCAAGTGCGCGCTCACGAGCGGCGCCAGCGCGCCTGCGAACGCTTCATGCGTAACCATGGCGATGTCAGCGCCCGGCTGCACGCTGTGCCAACGTGACGGATGATTGGGTTGCACACCGCCGGCAGATGCGATCCGGTCCGCGGCCACGGCCAGCAGCGAGTGCCGCACCGGCGCTGCCGGATTCGTGGTCGTCCATGGCACCTGCAGCGCAAGGCCAATTTCGTTGTTGTTGCCGGGGGTGACTTGCGTGGTCAACTGCACCGGCCGGTCGGGATCGGTGATGTCAAGAACGACGGGCGCGGTCGAAAAGCCGGTCAATTTCAATTCGTCGCCCGCCCGCCCAGTAAACCTCAGTTCGTCAAGATCCGCGTGATAAGTGTGGGGATAAGTGATGCGGATCGCCTGCACCAGGCTGGTGTCGTAGTCTCCGTTTTGCGCCGTCAGGGTGACCGTGTTGCTCCCCTTCTGCAGCAGGCCGGCGGGCAGATTCACGCTGAGCTTGCCTTGCTCCTGGCCCGTGAAAGTCACGTCACCGACCGAAGTTCCATTCAGCACAACCTTCACATCGTGCGGGAAGCCTAAGATCGCTCCTTGCAGCACCACCTCCAGCCGCGGAACTTGTGAGGCAGAGGCGTCGAGATGCGGCACGCCCAGCGTCTGCTCCAGCGGGGCCGACGAAACCAGAGCGCCGAAGAAATTATCCCCGTCTGAAGTCACCAGCGCTGGGAAGTACGTGGTGTGCTGGCTCAATTCCACGGTCGCGGGATAGCTCAACGGAGGCTGGTTCGATCCTGTCGTAGCCTGCAACTGCGGGATTCGCGCTCCCTTAGTCTCTTCTGCCACCAGCCAGTAGACGCGCATCCCCGAAAATAGCGTATGAATGCCGGTGCCGAAGAAACTGACGGCTGCCTGCGGCCCGAAACCTCCGGGACCGGCCGTCGCGCCCGTGATCTGCATGGGTTGTTCGATCGCTTCCGCATAAAGATGCAGCAGCGCGGGATCCACGTTGGGATCAAGCCCCGCCTTGACCAGATCTGGCTGCGATACGCTGTACCAACCCTCGTGCCCCACAGAAATCTTCACCGCCGGATGCGCCGCCAGTTCGAACTGCTTCTTAATCTGGCTCGCGGTGGGCATGGAATCCCCGGGGACAGTTTCAACCACGCGACTCTGTTCATTCCCCGGCGCGGAAGGCTGCGCCTGATTGAGTTGGCTAAGCATGTGCGTCTCAGCCGCCGATGTCTCGCTGCCCGGCTGCAAACTCGATTCCACTGAGACCGGACCGTGCATGGTGCGCGTTCCGTTCACATCAACATCTTCCAGCCAGTAGGAAGCTCCGGCAGCGCTGGCGGAGGGATCAATCCAGGCGTAGCTGCGGCCTGCATGCCTGGGCAGCGCTCCGCTCATCAGCAATGCCGACCCCGCAATTAGCGACGGATTGACGCGCACGCGGTTCCCGTTCTGTTCCCGGTACAGATTGAATCCCAGGTTGTGCGCCTCTCCGCCGGTCTTCCACGTGACAACCACGCGGCTGGCGCCGTTCTTGTCGGTTCCGGTGTGAGCCGAGACCGACTGCAGAGTGATGCGGGTCGGAGCCACAATCGTCTCGGTCTGCGTCGAGGAATTGTTGGTCAGGTTCGGATCCGTCTGGTCCGCCGTGACGGTCGCAGTGTTTGAGACCACGCCGGGCTGCCCCGGAATCGTCAGGATGGTGATCGTCGCCGTGCCTGCGTTGGCCATCGTGCCCAGCAGACAAGTCACGGTTCCACCGGCTTCCGAACACGATCCCTGCGTCGTAGTCGAAGACAGATAGGTCATAACCGAAGGCAGAGTATCCGTCACCGTCACCGTGGTCGCCGACGCGGGGCCATTGTTGGTGACCGCAAGCGAGTACGTGAGCGGCGTCCCTTCCGTTACCGGATTCGGCGTCGCCGTCTTCACGATCGCCATATCCGCGCTGTTGGCGTTGGCCACGATCACAGTGGCGCTCGAACTGTTGGTGGTCAGGCTCGGAACGATGTTGCCCGCCGTGGCGGAATCGGTTTCGGTGATGTTCGTCCCCGATGGAGTACCCGAACTCACCTGCAGTACAAGCGTGAAGTTGGCGGCCGCATTCAACGCCAGAGTGGCAGTGGTACAGGTGATCGTACCCGTGCCGCCGACTGGAGGAACGGTGGCGCAGGTCCATCCCGCCGGGAAAGTGATGGACTGATAATTCGTGTTGGGCGGCGTGACCTGCGTGAAGCTCACGGTGGTGGCCGCAGCCGGACCAAGATTCGTAACGCTCTGGGTGTAGGTGACGTTGCTCCCCGCTGCCAAGGAACTCGGCGACGCGGAATTGGTCGTGACCAGGTCTGCCTGGGTTGCGGTCGCGACCACATCGGCCGCGGTGGCGCTGTTGTTCGCCAGATTCGGATCGGCAATCGCCGAACTGACGCTGACAGTGTCGTTGATCGCCTTCCCGGCGGCAGTTCCCGCAGTAACGGTCACCACAAACGTGATGGTCGCAGGAGAACTGGGCGCAAGACTGGGGTTTGTGCAGGTCAGCGTTCCCAGATTGCACGTCCACCCCGCCGGTCCGGCCAGCGATACCGCGGTCGTATTCGCAGGCAGCGTCTCGGTCAGTGTCACGCTGGTCGCAGTGCTCGGTCCCGCGTCGTTCACCATCTGCGTATAGGTGAGGTTATTGCCGGCCTGCACCGGAACCGGACTGCCTGCATTCGTCACCGAGAGATCGGCCGAGCCCGCAACCTGGACGTTGACCGTGGCGCTGTTATTCCCGCTGTTGGGATCACTGGTCGTCGAGGTAACGGAATCGGTCTGCGCGATATTCGTGCCCGCTGCCGTGTTCGAGTTCACCTTGACCACGAACGTGAAGTTCGCAGTCGTATTGGCAGCCATGTTCGTGCCGTCGCTGCAGGTATAAGGCAATGCGGTCGTGCAGGTCCAACCGACGGGCCCGGCCAGCGAAACGAATGTCGTGTTCGCCGGAAGTGTGTCCGTGAGCACGACAGTGGTCGCCGCAGCCGGCCCATTGTTGGTCACGCTCTGCGCGTAAGTAATATTGCTGCCAGCTGTGACCGGATTCGGGCTGCCCGCATTGGTTACGCTCAGGTCCGCCTGCGCGCCTGAGGCCACCGCGATGTTGACCGTAGCCGAATTGTTGCCAGGGTTCGTATCCCGCGAAGTCGTGGCCACCGTTGCCGTGTCGGCGATGAGCGTCCCCGCAGCCGTGCCGGCGGCGACCTTGTAGACGACGGTGAAAGTCCCTGACGCTCCCGGTGCGACCGCCGGGTTCGTGCACTGCGGCGGAAATCCCGTGCAAGTCCATCCCGCTGGTGGTGTGATCGAGACAAAGGTTGTGTTCGCGGGCGTAGTCTCGGTGAAAGTCGCAGTGCTGCAACTGCTGGGACCCGAATTACTCACCACCTGCGTGTAAGTGATGTTGTTGCCCGCGGTCGCCGGGTTGGGAGTTCCAGCGTTGGTGACCGCCAGATCGCAGGCCACAGTCACCGGGGTCATCACGGTCGTGCTGTTGTTGGCGGAATTGGGATCGCTCGTGGTCGCAGTGACCGAGGAATTCGCCGTGATGGTGCCCGCCGCCACCGTAGCCGGAACGTTCAGCACCACAATAATGTCGGCGACCGCCCCCGCCGCCGAAGTGGGATCGTTGCAAGTCACGGTCCCCGCGCTCCCGACCGCAGGCGCCGTGCAACTCCAACCTGTGGGCACCGAAACTGACTCAAAGGTCGTGTTGGTCGGCGTCGCCTCACTGAAGATCACGGCGGAGGCAGGGGCCGGGCCGTTGTTGGTCACGGTCTGCGTGTAGGTAATGTTGTTCCCGGCGAGTACGCCCAGAGGAGTGGCTGCCGTCGCCAGTGCCAGATCAGCCTGGATCGCGGTCGCTACTACATCGGTCGCGGTCGCGGAGTTGGCCCCAAACGACTGGTTTGTCCCAGTCACCGTCGCCGTATCCGTGATCGTCGTACCGCTGGCCGTGCCCGCCTTGACCGTGTAGACGACGGTGAACGTTCCCGAAGCGCCCGCCGCGACGCTCGGGTTGGTGCAAGTAGGCGGAAAACCCGTGCAAGTCCATCCCGCTGGCGGAGTAATGGACACAAACGTAGTATTCGCAGGCGTGCTTTCCGTAAACGTTGCCGTCGTCACCGCGGACGATCCCGTATTCGTCACCACCTGCGTGTATGTGATGTTATTCCCCGCCTGCACCGGGTTCGGGGAGGCGGCATTCGTAACTGAGAGGTTCGGACCTGTCGTTCCCACGATCGTGCTGGCGGTGGCCGTATTGTTGGCGGAATTAGGATCGAAGGCCGACGAAGCCACCGACACCGAATCGTTGATGACCGTCCCGTTTGCCGTCCCGCTGTTCACCTTCACGACCAGCGTGAACGTAGCCGCAGTCAGCCCCGCCATGTTGACGTCGGTGCAGACCACGTTGCCGCCGCCCGGCCCTGGGTTGATGCAACTCCATCCTGCAGACGCCGTGAGCGACACGAATGTCGTATTCGCCGGGATCGGCGTCACCAGCGTCGCATTGTCGGCAGCGCTCGGACCGTTATTGGTGACGACCTGCGTATAAGTGATGTTGCTTCCCGCCGCGACCGGATTGGGCGAGGCGCTGTCGGTCACGCTCAGATCAGCGCTGGAGATCACGTTGGCCACATCCGTGGCCATGTCGTTCAGCAGATTGGCTTCGCCACCGCCAGCCACCACCGCGGTGTTGGTCACCGTCGCCGGAGCCGACTGCGCCACCGCCGCGCTCAGCGTGATTGAGGGATAACTGCTGCTCGCCGGCAGCACATCGGAACGTGCACAACTTACCGTCTGTCCTGAAACTGTGCACGTCCAGCCCGTGCCGCTGGCGCTCATCGGAGTAACCCCAAGCGGCAGAGTGTCGTTGATGGTGACGACTCCGCTGGTCGGCCCATAGGGACTGACGTTGGAAACTGGAATCGTGTAGCTGGCGTTTGTGCCCCGCGTGAAATTCCCCACGTGGCTCTTGCCCAGCGTCATATCGGCGGTGCACAGCGCCGCTGACTGGATGCCCGTAACCTGCGAGAGAGTGGCGCTGGTCGCGCTCGTTCCAGTCTTGCCAGGAGTAGATCCGTAGGGAACCGCCGGCGTATTCAGCGTAAGGCCGTTGGTGCCTCCACTCACGCTGACGCTGGCCGGCGCCCCCGATACCAAAATCACGCCGCCGCCGCCGCCGCCGCCCGGGCCATGCCGCTGCGTCAGAGCGTAAGCTTGTGACTGCCAGGCATTGCCTCCGTTGCCGCCATTCGCCTGCAGCGTGAGCCCGCTCTCGCCGCCGTTGGCCGCCAAGATCACGAGGGTTCCGCCGGCGCCGCCGCCGCCGCCCGCATCGTTCGCAGTTCCGTTGTAAGCGTTCACTCCGTTGGCTGTCAGCGTGGCTGTTCCAGTAAGGCTGTCCGCGCGAATGAAGATCATGCCGCCGCCGGTCGAGCCGCCGCTGGCCTGGTTGTCGGTATCGGAATTGTTCCGCGTCCCTGCGCCGCCGCCGCCACCCATGGCGATGCGGTCAATGGTGGCGGGAAATGGCGCTCCGCCTTCGCCGCCCGTGCTCAGGTTCGTGTTCCACGAGTCGCCGCCGAATCCGCCCGATCCTCCGTTGCCCCCACCGCCGCCGCCGGCGTTCTGGTCGTTGGCCGCAGGATCGGCGTCCGTTCCGCCTCCGCCCGCGTTGCCCGGTGCGCCGTGCGCCATGCTGCCGTCGGTTCCCAACGTGCCGCTGGGATAGTTCGTGGTGGTTTGCAGGAAACTCCCTCCCGTCTCGACCCACTCTGGCGTCCCTGCGACGCCCTCTCCCTTGGAGCCATCAACGCCCTTTTCACCTCCGGCAGCGCCGGTGTAGGTTGTCGGCGATGTCACCCAATAATCCGTGTTCGCTCCTCCCACGCCGCCGGTCAACTGCATCCCCGCGCCGCCGCGGAATCCCATCCCGTTGACGGACACCGTGGCCCCGCCCAGATTGAGCTGCCCCGCGATGTCCAACGCGAGAATCCCGCCGGTCGCTCCATTCCACGCGGCCGCAGTCGGCGGCGTAGTTGAACTCAACGTCGCCGATGTATATTGCGGCACCAGCACCACCTGATACGTGCTCGCTCCCTTGCTCGCAGAAGCTGCCGCTGCCGTGTAGCCGAACACCAGTCCGCCTCCAGCCCCGGCGCCCGCGATCGGCACCGATCCGCCGCTGACCGGCCCTGTCGCTTTTACGAACTCATAGTTGCCCGCGTTGTTAATAGTCGTGAAGCCGGCGCCCGTGCTCCCGTTCCCGTAGGTTCCATTGTTGGCGTCGTTGATGCTGGCATCCTGCATCTGAATCACCAGCAGCAGGCTGCCGCTGGCGATCGTGCCTCCCGCGCCCGTTGCGGCTCCTATGGGAATGGACGTTGCTCCCGCCGCTACATTCGCCGTCCCCGGATAGTAGGTATTCAACACGCCGGTCAGGGGCGATGCAGCTGCCGTCAGAGTCGTCGTGGAGCAAACCACGCTCACCACCGGCGCCAGCGCAACGTAAGTATTGTTGCCAGTATTCGGGTCGGGAGGCGTGCCGGAGTCGGTAATCGTTGCCGTGTTGGGATAAAATCCCGCCGCACTGGCCGTCACGGCCACAGCCACGGTTGCGGTTGCGCCGCTGGCAAACGGAGTTGGAAGAGTGCAATTGATGGGGCCGGTCCCTGAGCAACTTGTCCCGGCGCTCGGCGTCACTAAAACCAGCGTCAGCCCTGACGCCGCCAGCGTGTCGGTCAGCGTCACATTGTTCGCGGCCGACGGACCGTTGTTCGTTACCCTGATGTTGTAGACGGAGTTCTGCCCCAATCCCACGGCAGTAACGCTGGTAGAAACTCCAATGTCCGCCGAACTCGGATTGATGGAAACCGCTCCCAGCGACCAGTTCGAGGTGCCGCTAAACGTTTCCGAGACCGGCACACTTGGAGCGCCGGTGCGGCTACTGCCGGTCGCCCTCACATCGGTTCCATTGGTAAAGCCGCTGCGCAGGTTCCATTGCGAAGTCTGAGGACCCGATACGGTGACCGTCTGGTTCTCATTGGTCGCCAGGGTATCCAGGATCATTCCGTTGACGACGCCGGGCACATCCATCTGTGAGTTTGCACCGTTCGCTCCGTCGGCTGAGACAAACATCCCCAGCGGCACGGTCTGGTCCACGTCGGTAAACGTGGTCGCGCCCGCACCCACGCCAATCGTCGCCCCCGCTCCCGGAACGTTCACCGTGACCACAATCGGAAGGTTGGTGCCCGAAGCCGGGTTCAGCAAATACCACATCTCGACCCGGCGGCTAAGTCCGGTATCGTTATGCGCCCCCACGAAGTTCAGCGATGTCCCGTTGTACGTCACCCCGACCACGCCCGCGGTAGTCGAGTTCGTAATGTTCATCGAGACGCCGACGAGCAGCAGGCGGTTCGCGGTGGCCGTCGTCGTGTGATTGAATGTGACGGTTCCAGTGCCCGTCCCCGTAATTTCATTGCTGCCCGAAGTAGTGGCATCCACGGCCACCTGCGCACTCAGGGACGTCGCAGCCAACACTACCAGCAACAGCCCTAAAACTCGGGGATAGACTCGCGCGTCTTTGCGTGCCCGTAGCGGCGGAGCCATCACTCTAGTCAGAAATTTCCGGGCGGCACTTTGCCCGCGCGCCGCCGAGCGCAGAATCCGCCCGCTTAGTCCCGTCATCTTCGCGCGCGCTGTCAGCCATCCCACCCGCACTTCCTTATCTACTGCCACACCCACAATCTCTTCCCCGCTCAGCGCTGGATCATCCTGCAGTCCGCAATCGCCACGCGTGATGAAGACATCCCTCGACGCGTCGGCCACCACCAGCCGATGCAGGCGAAATCCCGTCTCACCCTTCACCAGAACGATGTCTCCCTTGCGCAACTCCGTCAGCACAGCAGGTTCCACGTGCACGATTTCTCCGTCGCGAATCGCCGGCGACATGCTGGCCCCGCGTGCCTCAAAGCGAATGCTGTTCCCCTCCCACAGCAATTCGCGGCTGAAGGCGTCAAACAGATTCGACTGAGCACGGTCTTCACCCGGCTGGTCCGCGTTTCGACGCCCCTCCAAAAGACGCTGGAGGCAATCATTGTGGAGACGGTATTGCCGGAGGCGGTCAGTCACGGAATTCCAGAATCCTCTCCACCGCGCTCTCGTTGGGTTCAAACGCGTAGCGGTAACAGGGAACGGCGGCCACGACCTCTTGCAGGAACTCCAGAGCCGACTCCACGTACTCATGCCGGTGGAACGGCACAAAAGCGCGCGCAAACAATTCCGCCACCGCCTGGCTCGGCGAAAGCTGGGTCAGCACATTCCCGTGCCCGTGCTCAAGAATGAAAATCCGCGCCAGCGGCGCGCTCCCCGGCGACGCATACATCGCCTCCCCATGCCACGGCGTGCCATACATCCGCATCTTGAAATCTCTTTCTCGTCTGTCATCCTGAGCGGAGTGAGAAGTGGGCGAAGCGCAGTCCTCGCGCAGTCGAAGGACCTTGTGTTGTTGGTCAGCCTCCCGCCGCACAATAATCCGGTCATCGCTCAATACCTCGACGTCTTCCCGCGCAGTCCACAACCGCGTCGTCGTACTCTTCCCTGCCCCCGAATGCCCAACAAACAAATTCCCAGTCCCATCCAGCCTGACGATGCCGCAACTATGCAGCTCAATCGCCTTCTCCTGCGTAAGCCGGTGCATGATCAGGAGCTCATCCAGCGGATAATCCAGCGGAGCTGCAAACGGAAACGCGGCGAAAACCTCTTCGCTCACCTGCAGAGTTGCACAAGAAAAATCAGGATCCACAATTAATCGCTTGTAGGGCTGGTCACCGAATACCGGCGCACTAAAGTCGAACTGAAAACCGAGTTCACACTCATACAATCGCCAAAGGGCTCCCGAGTCGAACAGCTGCAGCCCCGGCTTCGCACTTAACTTACCGACCCACTCGACTCGGATATTCACGTCGGAGAGTCTCCGCCTGGCCCGAAACGGCATCAGGGATGGAACTAAAGCGACCGCCGCGCTGTCATTGCCCGTGAGCCGCACGGACACACCACCCACGCAGAAGTGGCTGCAGGCCGCCCTTCCGGCGGACACTTGAGTCGCCTGTATTTGCGTGACATCGTCGCTCATCGCGCAACCAATTCCATGAATGCGAATGCCTCTTACGAACCGAGACTTTGGCAACCGCCCAGGACCATCCCGCAGCCCGGAGTAGGTCCGCCCCCCGAAGCATTCTTGCAATGCCCAAGGACGGCCTCTTCGGGGCGCAGATTGATCGTGACGAGCTGCGGCGGTTCGTAAGGCTTCCTGCCGTCACCGCGATTCAATTCGCCATCCATTCAGTTCACCTCTCGTCTTCCGCTCAGTGGTTCCCACAACCTCCGCATGCCCCCGCTGCCACACTTGAATTGTTCAGGATCGGCAAAATATGCTGCGGTCCCGCCCAGCTCTCAACGTCGATCTCTTTGTTCGAAATCCGGCGCGCCGATTCCAGCAGGGCCTCGTGCTCCGTGCCCCCAGCGCAGAATTCACATTTCCCATGCGCCGGAACCTCTGCCCCGACCAACACAGCCCTGAGATGGGCCACGTTGCAAAGGAACTCCACCGGGCTCTCGCGGTCTCCGTTTTCCAACTCGCCGTTCGCCGGGCACATCGCACATAACGACTGAATGCGGCACTCAATACACTTGGTCACACGAGTGCGCTTGCGATTTCTCAATCGCCGGAGCGACTCCTCCCACACCCGCTTCACTCCAGCCTCCCGGATACTGAAGGTTTCCTGCTGCGAAATGACGCAAATGCCAACCTCTCCATAAGCGTTCAGCGCGAAAGAGTTGACTCCGCCGCCGCATATATACACGGTATCCACCGTCGAGAGGTTGGGCGGATTCTCCAGGTCGCGCTGCGCCAGCTTGCGGTACTCGCCGGCCACCTTCGGGTCCTGCATATCCAGCGCAACGACCTCTTCCGGCGTAAGCCGCACCGCCAGCGGACTCTGCGAGCAATCAATCCGCGGATTGATCTGGCCGTCCATCTTGAATTCCACGCCCAATTCTTCTTCCGCGAACTGCCGCATGGCTATAACTTCGTGCTTGTTAATACTGGTGGCCACCGTCTTCAGCTTGAGCGGCAGCCCTCTTTCCTTCAGCAGCTTGATTCCTCGCAGGCACCGGTCATACGATCCCGGAATCGCCGTCAGTGCCTCGTATGTTTCCCGAGTGCGCCCATACAGCGTGATCTCAATCGCAAACGGCGGCCACTCCACGAGATAGTCCGCAATCTCCTCGGTCATGATCGTGCCGTTGGTAAACAGCGTGATCAAGAATCCTTTTTTCTTGGCGTAGGTGTAAATCTCGAGGAAGTCTTTGCGCGCGAAGATCTCTCCGCCGGTGTAGAGAATCCAGAAGCAACCCATCTCGACCAGTTCATCGAGCACGCGGAAGTGCTCTTCCTTGCTCAGTTCCCGCCGCCTCGCTTCCATGTCGCCCATGGGCAGGTTGTTGTAGCAGTGCAGGCACTCCAGCGGACAGCGGCGCGTGACTTCAATCGAAACCTGCAACGGCACGCGTTCGCCCGCCTGGCGCTGGTGCAGATCCGCGCTGAACTCCCCGTAACTTAGCTGCTCCATTCCCCTCCGTTCTGAAAGCAGCGGACGTGCTTCCCGCGCCCGCTACTGCCAGTCCTGCCCGCCCCACTGGTCCTTCAGTTCCGCGTCAATCCCCAGCTATCGCCAAAGACGCGGGAACCTCGACCAGACCAACACCCTTCATCTCACCGACAAATGCCGTCACATCGCGCTCGGCCTGAGCCGGCTCCACTTCATATTCCTGGGCCACCGCCGCCGCCAACTCGGCCAGCGTCTTCGGCGATTCCAGCAGCTTCCAGATCAGCGAACCGGCGCCGTTGAAGCTGTAGATCGAGGCCAAATCGCCAACTTTGCCCCGCACCGGCACGATGAGCGTTTCTCCCGCGACCACTCGCGAGACCACCGATTGCGAACGCACAAAAGCTGGTTCCTTCAACCTGATTATCAATTCGTCATCTCCCCGTGTCGGGTTTCGCGACTCGCAATGCTCTTCGAAACCAGGGCGGTTTCATCCCAAATTGAGATTACGGCAATCCTCCCCCACCACGGCAATCCGACAGACGGGTGGGTATTGCGTTGGTTATCACCCCCAATGGTTCTCAACTATTTACAAAAACAGGGGTTATGAGTTCACTTCGGGAGGGTTCAGCACCCCCGGCGCGGGGCTGAATGAGGATGGGGGCATCAAGCCGCGACCAGGCGAGGCACTCTTTCCAGTGGACAAACGAAAGAAAACGCTATAAAAAGAAATACGGCAGAAAAACGCAGTGCCGCCGTTGAAATTCGCCCCAGGTCAGACTCCAGTGCTGAACGAAGAACGTCGTCGCGCCATCGTGGATCTGTTGACCCGCCACGGCCGGGTTCTGGTCACCGAACTCGCCCGCCAGTTCGAAACCTCGCAGGTTACGATTCGCAAAGATCTGGAGATCCTGCACTCCCATGGACTGGTCCACCGCACCCACGGCGGAGCTCTTCCCGCACGCGACGGCGCCCTCGAAGATCCCAGCTTGCGGGAAAAGGAAAAACTTCACCGCCAGGAGAAGGTGCGCATTGCGGAATGCGCGGCCCAGAAGGTGAAAGAAGGCCAGGTGCTGATTCTCGATTCCGGCACCACCACCACCGCGATTGCCCGCGCCCTGCGCAACTTCCAGAGCCTGACCATCATCACCAACGCGGTGAACATCGCCGCGGAGTTGGCAGGAACCGCAGTGGAAGTCATTCTCACCGGCGGCACGCTGCGCAAGAATTCCTTCTCGCTGGTCGGCCCCATTGCCGAGGAAACCTTGCGCCGCCTCAGCGCCGACATGTTGTTTCTGGGCGTGGACGGCTTCGACGTGCATTACGGATTGAGCACTCCCAATCTGCTGGAAGCGAAGGTCAACCGCGTCATGGTCGAAGTCGCCAAGAAAACCGTTGCGGTTTGCGATTCCAGCAAGTTCGGCCGCCGCAGCTTGTCGTTGATCGCGCCGCCGTCAGCGCTGCACGAAGTCATCACCGACCGCGGCGCCCCGAAATCTGATGTGCGCGCGTTGAAGCAGGCCGGCATTGAAGTCGCGCTGGTCTAAGGTCCGGATCGTTTTTTCGATCTGTCATCCTGAGCGGAGCGAGACTCGAATGAGCTCGCGAAGTCGAAGGATCTCTACCCGTCAAATTGCATATGCCCCGTTTTGACGTCACCATCGCCGGCGAATTGAACCTCGACCTCATCCTCTATGGCCTGCCCGAGCAACTTCCGCCGGAACGCGAATTGCTCGCCGACCGGATGATGCTCACGCTCGGCTCCTCCTCGGCCATCGTGGCCCACAACCTGTCCGCGCTCGGAAGCCGCGTCGGATTCCAATCCCGCATCGGCGACGACCCGCTCGGCCAGATCGCCCTCGATCGCCTCCAGCAAGGCGGAGTGGACGTATCGCGCGTTCGTTGCGTCCCCGGCTCAACCACGACCGGTCTCTCTGTGATCCTGCACCACGACTCATGGCGCAACATCCTCACCTATGCGGGAACGATTGCAGAGTTATCGTGGGACGATCTCGATCTCGACTACCTCGCCGACTCCCGGCATTTTCATCTTTCTTCCTATTACTTGCAGCGAGGCCTGCGCCCGCAGGTAGGGGAACTGTTTCAGGGCCTCAAGTCGCGGGGCCTCACCATCTCTCTCGACACCAATGACGACCCCGACGACCAATGGGAGGGCGGCCTGCAAGAAATCCTGCGCCATGTTGACGTCTTCCTGCCCAACGAACGCGAAGCCTGCAAAGCCGCGGGACTCGAAGACCTGGAAGCCGCGATCCACACGCTTTCTGGTCTTGTGCCGCTGGTGGTGGTGAAGCTTGGCCGAAAAGGTGCGATGGCCCAGCGCGGCTCCGACTGTTTCACCAGCCCAGCGCTAGAAGTCGTCCCGGTCGACTCCGTCGGTGCCGGTGACAGCTTCGACGCTGGATTTTTGCACCAGTACGTGCGCGGCTCCAACTTACCCACCTGCCTGGCCAGCGGCAACCTGGCCGGCGCTCTTTCCACCACTCGCCCCGGCGGCACCGAAGCCTTCCGCGATGGCGAACACAAGCAAAGATTCTTCCAGGAACGGGGCTAACGAGGTCACTGCCTGCCGACTGCGTTCGTCAGCGTTTGCACCAGCGAACTACCCCAAGCATTTCTTGTAACTGCGGGGATCACCGCGATGGCGTAACCCGAAGCGAAGCTTCCGATAAAGCCTTCCATACCCTGGCCAACCGTCAGGTGAATCAATCCGTTAAACAACGCGAAGCCCAGGACTCCCGGAGCCAGCCATCCGTATCCACTGTGGCCTATTGCCTGATTGAACTTCCGCGCAAAAAAGACCCCGAAAAATCCCTCAAAGAAGCCCCATGCGAGGACCGTGACCGCCAGTCCCACGATACACTGCGGAAATCCCGCGGCCAGCGACATGCGAACCGCGGGCTGCCGCCACAAGGGAATCCACAACAGCGCTCTGGCGTGCCACGACATGGAAAGATCGTAAATTCCCGCCATAGCCAATCCCAATGCGACGGATCTCCCGGCGTTGCGCCGCGTTAACCCATAGTCCGCAAAGCGCTCGCGTCGAATTGCCATAATGACAAGCGGCGCGACACCTTCAAACGCGAACTGGTAGGCGGCAAGTGCAAACACCATGGCCAAGCCGCGCCCCTTCCGCAGGATCGGGTCCAACAGCGGTGCGCTCAGGTAGCACGCAAGAAAGAAAGCAATCAGGATGGCAAGATCAAGGGCCGCCGCACGGCGATTGATCGACACGGAATCCATGGCCTTCCCCCTCGACTACGCTGCGTCATTCATTCTGCGGATCGTTCAGGCTCGTGGGATTGAACTGCCAAGGAACCCGCTCTACTGCATACCCACTTCCAGCAGGAGATGTTCTTTGAACTCGGTTTTCAATCTAGGAGATTTCCCCGCCTCCGCCTGCACCGTCCCCAAGTCCTTTCCCTCCACATAATCCAGCACGCGATACGACCCCGGCTTCAGCCCACGCAATTCAATCTCACCCTTGAACGGAACCTTCTCCGACTCGGCAAAGAACGCGTAGTACATCTTCCCATCCTTCTCAATGGCATACGCCTCGGGCGAGTCATATCCGTACACATACAAATCGCGAAACTCTCCCTTCGACAACATCTTCTCGTTGTACAACGCAATCCATTTCTTCCAGTGCGCTTCCTTCTCGCTGGTCAGCGCGACCGGCTTGAACTTCGGTCCCGGATCCGGCCACACGAATTTCGTTCCCAGCACCCCTCCGGTTCCCAACGTCGAAGCGAAATCGCTCCCGTGCTCGTCCCATTTATCTTGGCCGAGCTTATCTTTCCCGACTTTAGTCATTGCCGAAAGCTCGACGTGATCTCCGTACACCGCCGCTTCCGGCCCCAGCAGCGCCTTATACATCTTGATCCGCCGCCGCACTTGCACCGCTCCCACCGGATCCGCCGTCACGGCTTGATCAATGAACGGCAGCCAAGCCAGCGACGGCGGCGTCCCGCACGGACACGCCTGCGTTACGCTCTCCGGCTTGATCGCCCGCGTCGTCTGAAAAATCGTCTTGTACACCTCGCCCATCGCCTTCACCGAATCCTGCGGCGACTTGTGATGATGGGCCGGGTTGTAGCACGCCGGCACGCTGTAAATATTGTCCAGCTTCGATCCGTCGAATCCCCAGTCGCGAATGAACTTCTCGGTGAGATGTTTGTAGTACGCCTGCACTTCGGGCACGGCGGGGCACAGCGTCGCCAGATCGCGCGTCATCCGCGCATGTTTGCCGTTCTTGTCGAGAATGAGCCACTCCGGATGCTTCTGCGCCACCTTCGACATGGCGTACTTATGCGACTCGTACTTGCCCTGCCCGTCTTCCACGCCCAGCGGCAACCACCACAGCTGCGCCAGAATCCCCTGCTTGTGAAAATCATCCACCATGCGCTTGATCGAATCGCCCGGGAACGTATCCGACCGCGGATTCCAGTCGCCATACGTATCGAACCAGCGATCATCCAGCGTCGCCCACTTGATCCCAAGTTCCTTGAGCTTGGGCACGGTCCCCAGCATCTGCGCCGGCGTCACGTTGAACTCGTATCCCCACCCGCACCAGCTCACGTTGTAGGCTTCACTCGACGGCGTCGGAATTTCCCATCCTTCTTTCTGCAGCACGCTCGACCACACGCGCAACGGCTCGTAGAAATCTCCGCTGTACACTGCCAGAAAACTGTGCGGGACCGAATAACTCTCGCCCGGCTTCAGCACCGTCTTCACGGGAATCGCCACACTTGCTCTCACGCGACCATCGGCCTCCACCTTCACCGGAATCGCCAGCGTCCACGGCAGCGTCTCCACATGCCCGATGGCCTCTCCTACCGAGCCCGTCCAGAACGCGACCACCGGAATCCCGCCTCCATAGCCGCCTTTCACCGCCTCGCCCATCACATTTGGCTGTGATGACATCCGCGTCAGTCTTTGCACATCATCCTTGCCCCAGTCATAACTCGATCCCTGAAACGACCACATGTCGTACGGATGCTCCTTGACTTCGTGGGAGTTGAATCGGTGCTGCTGCACAACCACCTGATCAATCTGATAATCCGTCGTCCCTGCATTCTTGTAGGCCACGCCGACCAGAGCGATGTTCGGGAAATCGTCGTACACTTCCACCACCAGTGTGCGCTCGATCGCCACTCCCGCCGGCGCCAGCGGACGCCCCGGAATCTCCACCCGCTTCCCGCGTCCCAGCTTTCCAATCGCCTCCAGGACTTTCGCCTGCCCGAAGTCGGGCACGAACTCAACATCCTTCCCTTCGTGAACGATGTAGTCGCTGCCCGCAGCCGAACCCGTGCCCGGTTCATCCAGCGTCAACCGCTTGCCGTCTTTGAGAAGGGTCGCCTGCAAAAAGCCCGAAGGGAGAACTTGGAACTCCGCCGTGGTGGTCGTCAGCACGACCGGCCCGCCGTCGCGCACTTCCACCTTAATGTCGGAAGGCCGCGACCGCTCCGGTTTCGGCCGCGCCTCAGGCCTGGCGCAACTCAGCATCACGCCGGCGATCCCAGCGAAGGTAATTCCAAGAAGGAAGGAAGAAAAACGAGGAAGGCTACCCCTGGACCCAGACCGCTTCATAATCACTCTCTCCCAAGTGCCGCCGCATACGAAAGAAAAAACAATCTTTCGTAACTATACAACAAGATTATGCATTTGACGCAAGATAAATCGTATAATTTCCCGCATGATCTCTTGCTGGCAGGCACGAGAACGCTGCGGAGGTGTGCGTCGTGGAAAAAGTCGTTCTTGTCTGTAGCGCGATATTGCTGGTCGCTTACTTCATTTTTACGGAGACTTTGGATTGGGTCGGGAGGATCGAAGTGATCCGCGATCATTTTCCAAAATTTCCAGAATTTTTAGAGCGGCGAATCTTCCGTATCGCCTTGTTGGTCGTTGCAATCATACTACTCATCAGAGTGGCGACCGAGCGAGATGACAAGAAGGTGGAGATTGGAGTATCCCCAAATCCTACAGCGCAGGCAGCACCAGCGACTGAGCCCAAGAAGAATGCTCCAGTGCCAAGCCAGCCAGATGTCGCACCGCAGATCAAACCCATACCAGCAGCGAAACCAGCAAAGCGACCGTCTCTCGTGGAAAGCAACCCCATAAATGTGCCCACTATAGGGCAAAGTAACTCTGGCGGAGTGAACGTGCAGCAAGCGACAACGGGGAAAAACAGCCCTATCGTCAATAGCCCAGTCACGATTGGGAGCGTCCCGAAACACATCGCTCCTCAAGATGAACTGACGCTGACAGATTACCTCTTGAAGACGAAAGCCAGTGCGGCGAGGCTGCACATAGTGATTGCAGCAGATCAATACAGCAGACCATCGCCGTTTGTTGACGAGTTTTATGGTCTTTTCAAGAATGGGCAGTGGCCAATGAGGGACGGCGGAGTAACTGAATTTATGGGATTCTCCGCGCCTGCCCCGAAGAAGTTTCAAGGTGCTGTCGTAGTCATCAAGGGTGAACCAATTAAACCTGGGGAGACGGTGAACATAGCCGCACCCGATCCCGTGTTCTACATCGGAACCGTGCTGAATACGCTCAAAATCACTCGCTCGCTGACTCGTGATCCTAACGCTGAACAGGGGTTGATAATCATTCAGTTCGAGGGAGGTTTTCCGGCGGATTAAGCGGCTTTAGTCTTGGTCAGGTCTTTGTATTCGAGGTTGTCGGAGTGAATGAGTTTCAGCATCGTGTCGCGGAACAGAAAAGGGTTCTTGCGGTTGTTAAAGCGCCACGTCATTTCGTCGAGGTAGGCTGCTAGATGCTTTGCGCTGACTTTATGCCATGTTCCCAAGATGCCGCGTTTCAGGAGCGAGAAGGCCGACTCTACCGTGTTCGTGTGAATGTCGCCACGCACAAACTCAAAGGCGGAGTGCTTGACGGTTTCGTGTTTCGCGTTCGGGCTGGCTTCGCGGATCGCTTTCCGGTACGGGCGATATTCGTCAGTCACGATCACGTCTACATCATCGGCAATATGCTCTTTGATGTACTGTGCCAGCGTCCCGGTATAGGCATCCTTCGCGTGGAAGAATCGCAGATCGCCGCCGCGTTCCCGAATGCCGATGACGATGGGCTTGTCTGTCGCACGTCCCTTGGCTGCGTTTCCCATGCCGCGCCGCCGTCCACCGATGTATGTTTCGTCCATCTCGACGATGCCGTCCAGTTTCTCAGGGTTCGCCTCAGCCATCGCGTGCCGGATTCTGTGACAGAGGTACCAAGCTGTGCGATAGTTGATCCGCAGCATTCGTTTAAGCTGGTTTGCAGACATGCCCTTGCGGGACTGGCAAATCAGGAACGTTGCCAGAAACCATTTTGTCAGCGGCAGGTGCGTATCGTGGAAGATCGTGCCAGCCGTCACGGAGAACTGATAGCCGCATGACTCGGAATCGCAGTTGTACTGGTCACGCTTCAGGATCGAGGACACCTTGGTCCCTAGGCACTTCGGGCACACAATCCCGCTTGGCCAGCGGAGATGCTCAAGGTAGTTGCGGCACTGCTGATCGTTGCCGTAGCGGTCTACGAGTTCGCACAGATCAATGGCTTCTTTCATAGGGAGCACCATGCCGAAGAAGAAATCGAAGAAACACCCGATGGAGATGACGGACGAAGAGGCGCTAAAGCACATCTTCCATCCGAAGATCGTAAGGAAAGTGAAAGCCCACTTACGGGAGCAGGATCGGGATTTGAAAACCAAATCACGATCTAAAGCATAGCAGGAGTGCTAGCCTTGTGTCAAGTGCATAATCATCCTATACAACAGTCAGGGAGTTTTCGCGCCTGTTTTGCCTAACGTATCTCCGCCAGCGAGTGCTCCAGCGCTCCTCGCTTCGGCGCCGGCATTGCACCCACTTCGCTGGCTACCCAGGCTCCCACCAGATTAGCCACTTCATTCATCAGGTCCAGCGGAGCGCCGTGCAGGTACTCGTGCACCAGGCCCGCAGTGAACGCGTCGCCCGATCCCACGGTGTCCGCCACTTTCACCCTGAATCCCGGATGCTCGCTCGACTCCTGGCCCCGCACCAGCAGGCTGCCTCGCCCGCCCCGCGTCACGCACATCAGCTTCACCTGATACACCTCGCACAGCCGGAGCGCTGATGACAACTCATCCTTGTGCGGAAACTTGGCCAGGCTCATGATCTTCGGCAGTTCCTCGTCGTTCAGCTTGACGATGTCGGCCAACTGCATGGATTGGGAGAGAATTTCCGCAGAGTAATAGGACTGCCGCAGGTTCACGTCGAAGACTTTCACCGCGCTCGCCGAAGTCGCGCTCAGAAACCGCCGGATCGTGGCCCGGCTCCTCTCTGACCGCTGCGCCAGCGATCCAAAGCAAACCGCATCCGCCTTTTCGGCCAGATGCTCCCAATCCAGCGTCCACTCCATGAAATCCCAGGCCACGGGATGCGCAATCTCGTACTGCGCCACTCCCTTGTGATCCACCTGGACATTCACCGTGCCGGTGGGACGCTCGCCGTCGGTCTGCACATGGTCAATGTCCAGCCCCATTTCTTCCATGCGGCGCAGGGCTTCCACACCCCGCGAGTCCTCGCCCACGCGGCTGGCTACAATGCCCTGATCGCCCATGAGGGTCGTAATGTAGGCGAAGTTCGCCGGCGCCCCGCCCAGACAGGTGCGCTCCGGCAGCAGATCCCAGAGCACCTCGCCCAGCCCCACGACTTTCTTCTTCATCGTTCCATCCCCGGCGGTTCTCGGTTTCTGGAAACCCTCCACAGGGCCCAATTCCAAACGGGGGAGAAAGTCCGTACTCTGCGGTCAGAAAAAGTGGGGGAGCCATCGGCTCCCCCAGATTAGTTCGTGTTGGCGGCTGCGGTTAGAAGGTAACCCGGAAGCCGAACTGGATCTGCCGCATCTGAAGGTCGGCCTGCAAGCCGGTAATGACTCCGGCTCCCGAACAGTCAATGCAGGTATTGCCCGGAAGCGCATAGACCGGGTGGTTGAACACGTTGAAGAACTCCGCCTGGAACTGAGCCTTCACCCGCTCCGTGATGCTGAAGTTCTTGAAGATGGACATGTCAGACATCAGCTCGCCCGGCCCGGTGTACGCATTCCGCTGCACGTTGCCGAAGTGCGCAATGCCCGGATCGGCAAACGGCCCGCTCTGCGCAACGAGCTGCGGAACCAGCGGATTGGACGACGACGGGCAGTCCGCTTTCAGGGTTGTCGGGTTTACGTAGGGGCTGTCGCAAAGCGAAGTTCCCACGGGCGTAAAGTACGTTACCTGCCTGGTTTGGTTGTTGAACGCTCCCGAACCCGTGATGAACGTGCCATTCTGGCTGGGACGGCACGGTCCGGTATCCCTGTCGAAATTGCAATTGTTGTAGCCCGGCGAGAACGGCAGACCGCTGCCCATGGTGAACGTAGTGTTCCACTGCCATCCGCCAATCAACAGGTCTGCCCCACGGCTGATGTTGCCCATGAACTGCTTGCCCCGGCCGATGGGCAGTTCGTAGAGCGAGGTCAACACGAAAACGCTGTCGCGGTTAAAGTCCTGACGTCCCCAGCCTTGATTCAGATCCGGCTGGTAGCTGCCGTCATTGTCGTACGCCTTGGCGTAGGTGTAGAAGGCGGTCAGCGTCAAGCCGTTGGAAGTCCGATGGTCCAGCTTGACGTTGATGGCGTTGTACTTGTTCGTCCCATCGCTGCCGTTGTAGCCAAAACCGTATCCCGAACAGCAAACTACGGTGGTGGTTACGCCATTCTGGTCCGTGTATGGAGTACTGAACGCGGTGTTATACGGCGATCGCGCGTTGAAACTCAAACCGGGCGTAGTCGAGTTCGAGGGCTGAAAGCCAACCACGGTCGCCTGGTTGGGGTTGTACGAATTGCCGTTGCCCTTGAACACATGGCTTCCATGGTTGCCCACGTAACCCAGTTCCAGGCTGGTCTTGTTGGTAAGCTGCCGCTGCACCGTCACGTTCCACGCATCCACTGTCGGCGCCACGAGATGGTCAGGCCTGATGTGTGGCGACACGTTGAGCGCATTGCACGTGCCGGTTGATCCGGCAGCGCAAGGTCCAAACAGCGGAAGAATTCCGTTGGATGGAATCACAGGAAAACTGTTCGGCGTCGGGCCGGCAGAAATGAAGTTGAACGCAGGCGTTTTGTTGTCGTTGGTGGGTGAGTTAATCGTCTGGTTGGCCAGCACCGGCAGGTTCTGCGTGACCGTGTGACCAAACAGCGATCCGAACACACCGATATCGAAGCTGCGCCCGTAGCCCATTCGCACCACGGTCTTGGGGTTGATTTCGTACGCGACTCCAAGGCGCGGAGCAATGAGCTTGTAGTTCTTGTTGGTGTCTCCGTTCATGCCGATGCCACCGTAACCCGCTACCCGAATCACGCCCTCGGGCAGCACGGCGAAACCGCCGTTGCCCTTGCCATTGACGCTCTCCGGCCCGTAGAACTCCCAGCGCAAGCCGTAGTTGATGGTTAGTTTCGTGGTAGCGCGCCAGGTATCCTGCCCGTAGAAGAAGTAACGGTTTTGCGCTTCCATCGCCGTCAGTTCCGTGCTCGAACCCACGTACCGGTTAAACGCGGTCGTTTCCCCGAAAAGGAAGGTAGCCAGATCCACGCCACCGGTATTGCCGTTGGACGTGCCCGCGTGGTTAAAGTTCAGGATGCCGGTACGGTTTGCATCCGAGGGAACACGCAGGTTGTTGGCGTGACGCAAGTCGCCGCCGAACTTGAACTGGTGGTTGCCGATGATCTTGGTCCAGTTGTTCACGAACTGAAGGCCCTGCTCCCTCTCGGTCAGCGGACAATTGCAACGTCCAATGTTGAGGCCTTCTCCGATGCCGTCCGAGCCGCTGCCCAGGGTGCTGGTTCCGACCGTCTGGTCAAAGACCATCGCCGGCAGGCCGCCCGTGCTGGGATCGGATGTGTTCAGGCCCGGTAGTCCGAGCGCCGTTGCCGCAGCCGTACTCGCATCGAACTTCGTGGAATGCGGATTGTAGCGGAAGTATCCGAACCGGAAGTCGGTCAGCAGGCTGCTGCTCAGGGTGTAATCGAAGCCCGTCGCCAGACTGTAGTTTTGAATGAGCGACTGACCGGCCAGACCGAGCGGCCCGGTACCGGGTCCGCCAATCGCGGTTCCAAAAACCGGTGCGCCGGAGAGTTTGAAGTGCGCGTGTGTGTAGCGGCCGAAGATATTCAGTTTCTGGTTGACGGCATAGTCAACGCGTCCCGTGTACTGGTAATCGTTAAAGCTGCCGCTGCCGCTGCCCGAATAGTTGTTCACCGTACCGTTGTTGGTACCGGTTGCGTTGGGCGCGGGCAACAGGCCCAGGATTTTTTCCGCCACACCGGTGGGGTCATAATCCTGCAGCCCCGGTAACGTTACTCCACCTACCACCGTGTCAGTGAACGGAATGATGTTTCCAGGGTATGCAACACGCGCTGAATAGGTCGGCGGAGTGGTGCTGTTGCCCTGCCACGGGTTGAACACCTGGCCGGCGCCGCCGCCCAGATTCGCGGTGAGGTAATCGCTCAGGTCGCAGCTCGTTGGGTTCGGGGCCAGGCACGTGTTACGAACCTTCATGGTCGGGACCGTCACCAGGAAACTGGTGCCCTCTGTGCGCCGGGTCATCTCGAGGTTGCCGAAGTAGAACAGCTTGTTCTTGATGATGTGTCCGCCCACCGAACCGCCAAACTGTTTCCAGCTGTTCGGCTGGGGTGAGCCGGAGAACGGATTGACCGCCGGATTCACCGGATCGAGATCATAAAAGTAGCCGCTGCCGTGTACCGCGTTGCTACCTGACTTGGTCTGCGCCGTCAGGATTCCTGCCAGCGCTTTGCCGAACTCGGCGTCGTAGTTCTGCGTCGTCATCTTCGTCTCAGTCACCGCGTCCAAACTCGGGTTGACGATGATGATGCCCAGAATCGCGTCCTGATTGTCGGTGCCATCCAGCGAATAGCCAGTACCGCTGAAGTGCTGGCCGTTCACGAAGATCTGCTTGCTGCCCTGGGGATTTTCCGTGGCCGCGTGAGACCATCCCTCAATCACCTGCGTTCCGGGGGTCAGCAGTTCCAGACTCTGGAAGTTCCTATTAAAGATGGGAAGCTCCGACAGTTGCTTGGAGTTGAATTCCACCGAGACGTCAGCACGGTCCGTCTTGAGCTGGGGCGCTTCGCTGGTCACCTCTACCGTCTCCGAGGAGCCGCCCACCTGGAACTGGCCGTCCACACGGGCGCCAGTGTCGGCTTGCACAATAATGTCTTTGAACTCCAGGACCTTGAAGCCCTGAGCCTCGATCCGTATCACGTACACGTCTGGGATCAAGTGAGTCACCGCGTAGTTGCCACTGTCGTTGGTGGTCGCTGTTGTGGTCACATTCTTGGCTTGGCTGGTGACGGACACCTTCGCACCATTCACGGCCGCCCCGGTCGGGTCGGTCACTGTTCCCAAGATGCTGCCGTAAACGGCTTGGCCGAGCGCGCTTGGCGCCCACAGACCAACCACTAGACTCAAAACCGCCATCGCGGCCAATACTGACCTTTTCATGAACTTCCTCCTAAAGACTCTTGGAAACCCTTTTGCCCCAGAAATGCAGAGGGAGACACTGACGAGACAGAGAGCATTCCTAGTACAAAAGAATTACTGGCGGAAGTTTCACCAAGTTTGATACCGTTACATGCGGAAACTACTAGCGTTTGCAGCAAGATAAGCGTAGAGTTACGTCTCGGTTAAATGGCACTGACACACAGCTTCGCGCTTGGCCGGGAGCAATGCTTCCAACAAATAGATAAACTTACCAATAGTCATAGTCTCCGCGGCTCTGAATCTCTGTGTCGGCTGCTCCGCTATCTTGCCGAGCATTCTCTCGACCACCCCGGCGTCGCCCTTAAGGAGTACCAGATCGCCACTGAAGTCCTCGGCCGGCCAGCCGGTTTTGACCCTCAGAGCGACTCCACAGTTCGTGTCCAAGCCGGACGTCTACGCGTGAAACTGGCTGAGTTCTACGCTCACGAAGGCCCGGATGACCCGATTGTGGTCGAACTGCCCAAGGGCTCGTATGCGCTGACCTTCCATCTGCGTATCAACGCGGGCATCTCGCCCACCCCGCTCGTCATGGCGCCAGAGGCGGCCAAAACCGGACCGGCTGCTCCATCGCCGCGCAGGTTCTCGACCGGCGTCGTGGTCCTCTCCATCCTGCTCGCGGCATCGCTGGCGGCAGCCGCGACTTTACTATGGGAGAGAGCGCGGCCTCGCGTTGCTGCCGCCGCGCCCGTGGCAGACACGCTTCAGATTTTCTGGAATCGGTTCGTGACCAGCCCTCAGCAGCCCTGGGTAATCTTCAGCAACGGCCGGTTCGTGGGCAGACCGGAGACCGGCATGCGCTACTTCAATCCCTCCGGCGACTCCGGATCCTTCATCCTCGATCACTACACGGGCGTGGGCGAAGTGCTCGCCATCCACAGTCTTGACAGCCTTTTCGCGCAGTTCAATCGCCCCATTCGCGTCAAGCGCGGCGCCCTGTTCTCGCTCGACGACGCCAAGAACAACGACTTGATTTTCGTCGGCTCGCCCTCCGAGAATCTCACCCTGCTCGATATTCCCGGAACCCGGGAATTCATCTTCCAGCGTCTCGATTCCGGCCCTCGCAAGGGCGATCTCGCGGTGCGCAACGTTCATCCCCAACCCGGAGAACCCGAGAGTTTCCTGGCCAGTCCGGCCAACCAGCCCACCATTGAAGACTATGCGGTCGTCAGCCTGCTGCCTGGCCTGGATTCTTCCCGTTCCATCTTGATCCTCGCCGGCAACTCGACCTTCGGCACACAGGCTGCCGTCGAATACGTTTGCCGTGAGGATTCCCTCAAGGAGCTCCTGCAGCGCCTGCGCGTTTCCAAAGTGAGCGAACTGAAACCCTTCGAAGCCCTGGTGCGCGTGAGGATCGCGCACGGCGTTCCGGTGGCAACGGAGTTGGTCGCGGTCCGAAATCGCGGCGATTAGCCCTTTGCTCCTACTGCCCCGGCGGTGTCAGATGCGGATCCAGTTCCGCAGCCCGCTGGAACTCTTTCCTGGCGTCGTCTTTCTGGCCCTTTTGACTCAAGGCCAGCCCGAGCTGGTAGTGCGCCGCTGCGTACTTCGGCTCGGAATTGATGGCCGACAGGAATTGCGCGATCGCGCCTTCCACGTCGCCCACGCTGAGTAGTCTCTTTCCTGAATTTGTGGCGAAGGTCGCCGCCTGCAGACGGTTGGACGAGGCTGAAATTCTGGCTCCGGCGCGCGCTTCTTCCGCCGCGCCCTGCGCGTCGCCCGACTGCCGCAACACCGCCGCCAGCGTGGTGTGCGCCCCGGCAAAATCCGGCTGCAGGCGAATCGCCTCCCGCAGTTCGGCCGCCGCCTCCGGCAATTTTCCCTGCTGCTTGAACACCGTGCCCAGCGTGTAATGCGCCTCGGCATAATTCGGCTGGCCCTGAATTGCCTTCTGCAGCTCTTCCGCCGCCTTGTCGAAATCTCCCTTTTGCCAGAACAGGACACCCAGCGTGTAGTGCGCATCCGCCAGGTCGGGCTGCAGGGCGATCGCGCTCTGGAATTCGGGCACCGCCCTGTCGAGCTGGTCCTTCAACTTGTACGCCAGCCCCAAGTTGTAATGCAGGGACGCGTTCTGCGGCGCCAGCTTGAGCGCCGCCTCGAGCTCCACAATCGCAGCATTGAAGTCAGCTCTCTGCATGTACGCAATGGCCAGATTCCCGCGCAGCGTTCCGTCCTCCGGCCGCAGTTTGGTCGCGGTTTGAAACTTGGCAATCGAGCCCTCCGCGTCTCCCTTTTGAATGAGCGCCAACCCGAGATCGTTGTATGCCTCTGCATCCTGAGACCGCAATTTCACCGCTTCCCCGAACGCAGCCACCGCACCGTCGGCGTCTCCGGCCCGCTGGCTGGCAAGCCCCAATTCGATCTGCAATTCGAACCAGTCCGGCTTCAGCGCGGCGGCTTTCCGCAACTCCTGCAGCGCGTCCGCATTCCTGGACAGTGACGCCATCGTCTGTGCCAGGTAGTAGTGAGCAGTAGGATCTTGTGGAGCCAGTTCCACCGCCTTCTCCAGTTCCCTGGCGGCCTCGCCCAGTTGATGAGACCGCGAGTAAACCACACCCAAATGAAAGTGCGCCGGCTCGAAATCCGGCTGCAGGCGGAGCGCTTCTTTGAACGCCGCTTCCGCGTCCGTGAGCTGGTTCTGCTGGGCCAGCACCGATCCCAGATCGTCCTGCAGGTCAGCGCGCTGTGGGGCCAGTTCCACCGCGCGCCGCATTTCCGCCAGTGCGTCGGCCGCTGCACCGCGCATGCTGAGGAGTCTCCCCAGCGTGCGGTGAGTTTCTGCATTGTCCGGATCGATGTTCAAAGCGGCCCGCGCTTCCTGCTCGGCTTCTGCGGTCTTTCCCTGCTGTGTCAGCACGCCGACCAGAGTCAGCCGCGCGCTGACAAACCCCGGCTTGGCCTTGATCGCGGCCTTCAGATGCGTAACCGCCGCATCCGTCTCTCCCTGCTGCGCCAGCACCCAGCCCAGCGCCGACTGCGCCTCCGCGTCATTGGGCGCCAGCCGCGACGCTTTCTCAAATTCCGTGCGCGCCTGTGCGATGTCGCCGTTCTTGACCGCCTCCCGCCCACGCTGCAGCGCAAGCCGCTCCGCGGATTTCGCGGGAGCAACTGCCTGCCCGAACACGCCACTGCCGGCCAGCAGCGCCAGCGCCACGCACAAAACGGACTTGAAATCCGGGAAGGACACGATGACTGGAAGATGTTTCGTCGTTCCCGCATTATATCCAACGCAAGTCGGCCCCGATCTGTGGTATGAAATGATGCGAACCGATTGGAGGACCCATCCAGTGCCCTTTTCCCGCCGATTCTTTTCTCGTCGATCTTTCCTGCAACTCTCCTCCGCCGCCGCGCTGGCGCCGCTTTTCCCCCGGCTTACCTGGTGTGTTAATAAAAGACTGGCCATTGAAGCCTCTGTCGGTAACAGCTCTGCCAATACCAGGTCCGCCAACTCGGGCGCCGACTCATCCACCGCCGCCCTTTGCCGCAAACTCGCCGCCGATCCCCTTCGCCCGCAGTATCACCTGCTTCCCGACCACAACTGGATGAACGACCCCAACGGCCCCATCTTCTTCCGCGGACGCTATCACATGTTTCACCAATACAATCCGCAGGGCGCCGTCTGGGGAAATATGAATTGGGCGCATGCCACCAGCCCCGACATGATCCACTGGCAACACGAGCCGATCGCGATTTCCCCCACTCCCAACGGTCCCGACCGCGACGGCGTCTTCAGCGGCAGCGCTATCCTCGACAACGGCACCCCCACCATGATTTACACCGCCGTCGCTCCGCCCCCATCCGACGCCGAAGCCACTCTGCGCGATGGCGCTCACACCTGGCGTGAAACCCAGTGCCTCGCCGTCGCCCAGGATGACGATGACGACCTGCGCACCTGGAAGAAACTTCCCGAGCCCGTGATCGCGACTCCTCCCGCCGGCCTCGCAGTCACCGGATTCCGCGATCCCTATGTCTGGCGCGAGGGCGACAAGTGGATGCTGACTCTCGGGTCGGGCATTCGCGGCAAAGGTGGCATGGTCCTGCTGTACACTTCCACCGACCTGCGCCGCTGGACTTACCTGCACCCGCTCGTCGAGGGCTCCGCCAGCAACACGAAGACCGTCAATCCGGTAGACACGGGTGACATGTGGGAGTGTCCCGACTTCTTCCCTCTGGGCGACAAACATGTGCTCCTTATCTCTACTATGGGAAAAGTTCACTGGAAGGTCGGCACTTACGCCAACCAGCGCTTCACGCCCGAAAAAGAGGGAGTCGTTGACTGGGGCGCCTACTACGCCGCCAAGACGATGCTCGATCGCGACGGCAACCGCATTCTCTGGGGATGGATCACGGAAACCAGGCCCGACGCCGACCTGATCGCAGCCGGATGGGCCGGAGCGATGTCGTTGCCGCGCGTGCTCTCATTAAGCGCGCAAAACGAATTGCAAACGGAACCCGCTCCCGCCGTTCGCAAACTCCGCACCACGCACAGCGGCATCCACACGCTTGGTGCCATGCGTCAGAAGACTCTCGACACGCTCCGCATCCACGATCTGGCCGCGGAACTCGACCTGCATCTTCAACCCAAAACCGACGAATTCACTCTCCGCCTGCAATCCGATATCGGAGACTTCGTGACCATCTCCTGCGCCAACAAGTCCGGGAGCCGCGATCTGCGCGTGAACACCGTCACCGCCCCGCTCCCCGGACCCGCCGGATCACCCGTCCACCTGCACCTGTTCCTCGATGGATCGGTGCTGGAAGTCTTCGCGAACGAAGCAACTGCACTCACCGCGCGCATCTACCAGATTCCATCTGGACCTTTGCGCTTAGAACTCGAAGGCAACGCCGAACTCGCCTCGCTCGACGCGTGGCAAATGAACCCGATCTCAAAAGACCGCCTCACCAGCCCACTGTGCGCGTGACTGCATCGCAACTCATGCTTCCCCACCGGCGTCATCCCGAAGCCCCGCGTTTTCTCCAGCGGGGCGAGGGATCTCCCCCAGCCCACACTCAATGGACACCGGTCTGCTGAATTCAACTTGAGGTCCTACGTCCAGGACATGGAATCCAACACCATCCCTCAATAAATTCCCTTTCCCGCCTGCGTACTCAAAATCTTCCCCCGCTCCACCGAAAGCGAATACGCCGTCCCGCCCTCGCCCGTCCACGAAGTCAAATCAAAATGTCCGCCCGCCTTCACCCGGTAAACACTCACATTGTGAAACGTCAGGCCCACGCCGCGCTCACACACCTCCGGCGCCTGCGTCGGACGCAGAAAATACGCGCCCTTTCCCGTGCCCACCACCGTCGCCTTCCCATCGGCCTCCACCAGCACCGCCGACTTCTCATCCACCGCCACTTCCCGCGGCGACGAACTCCATCCATCTTTCACGATCCGCGCCAGAAACCCCAGCGTCCGCCCCATGCGGTCGCGCTTGGCAAAATGTGAATCCGTGATCAGGTTCTCCAGATGCGGAACCTTCAGAAACTCCCGCACCAGCGTCACCCGCTCAAAATAAGGGTTGGGCAACACATCGGTGGAGGCCAGATCCTTGTCGTCCGGCTTATCGCCCATCGCCCCGTACACAAACTCGCCCTCGACCGCCAGCCCCGCGCTGGTCCCGCCAATCGGCTTGCCCTGCGCAATGCCCTCGTTGATCGCCTTCTCCACCGGCGTTCCCTTCCACCCGCGAATGTAGTTCGCTTGATCGCCCCCGGAAATAAGAACTACCTCCGCCTTCCGGATAATCTCCGCCACCGCCGGATCCTCCGCCGCCTTGCGGTTCGGAATAATCAGCGTCGCCACCGAATTCGTCTTGCACAACCCGTTAATGTAAGAGTTGTAATCATCGTCCCCAGTCGCGCGCAGCACCAGAAAATCTCCGCCGTTGCCCTTGTTGCACAGCCAGCGGAACGCCTCATCCAGATCGCTCCCACCGCCCATCATCGCGACGCCCGCCACCGGCTTGGTTTGAACGTCCTGTGGATTCCCCAGGCGAAAGTATTGGTAGGATTGCGCATGCGCCAGGCTTGCCACGCACGCCACGTACAGCAGCAGCCACCGCAGATTGGTTTTCATATCGCTCAGAATATACTGCAGGGCGCCGAGTTGGCGCTGTTGGATGAACTTTGGCGGGGACTTGGTGAGCGCGGCAGGATTCGAACCTGCGACCCATGCCTTAAAAGGGTCGCCAACCCAATTACGAACAACAACTTGCACGTCCAGCTTACTCCATGCACGACACAACAAACTCAATGAGATGCCAACAAGACATCGGTCAGGGTGCCCGGAGGGTGCCCGGAGTCCAGCCTCTCGAACAATGTCACTTCGGTTTGGATCCTTTGTAAGGCGAAGGTATCATTTCGCCGAGCATCCGGCTTTTTCAGACTGGTGTTGATAAATATTTAACGACCTAACAGGTCTTAGGTGGCTGTGTAAGCACTTTAAAGGTCGTGTCAGGAGAGTTTTCAGCCTGTAAATTTCGGGTGGCTACAACAACTTAGATGACAACGGACGGCACCGTAAGCCATTGCAAGGAATCGTGAGGCACTGCAACTGTGGGTTGATTGTTCTCGTGGGTCGGGTCCTAACTCAGGACACTACCTTCTCGTGCCGGTGTGGACACCTTGCCCGACATTGTGACCGATATCCGAGAACGAGACACGTCGCGCGCGCTATTCTAAGGTTGTGCGGCGGTCTGGGGCAACCAAAGACTGCGAAGTCGGCGATTTCGGCTTCATCTTGCGCAGTAAACTCAACAATCTAATTCTTGGAACGTTACCTCGGCTAGATAACCCCGAAATTCGATTGTCCGATTTGACCAGGCCTTCGCAGATTGTGACTCGCGTCACCGTAGCGCGTGATCCGAGATATTCAGCGCCACTTTTGTTTGACTTTCCACATGGTGTTCGCCTACATTTTCAGCTCTATCGTAAGGAGATGGTCTCCGGGGGTGCTTTCGAGGAGGATCATCAGCGAGCGGTAACTTGCGCTTCCCCGCAAGTCGGCATCTGATGGCTGCGCTTTGATTATGTTCGCACAATTCTGGACTAGCCACAGTGGTTTGCGGAGGTTTTATGCCTCGCTTCTTTCTGGCAGTATCATTGCTACTCTCGACCGTTTTGGTGGTTGCCCAAAACGCCTCGGCCAGTGACCCTCTCGCGGTATCTCTTGCTCAGAAGTCATTTGCCGCGCTCACTGGAGGACTGCCGATTGCCGACGTTACGCTAACCGGTGCTGTCACCTGGACTGCGGGATCGGACACGGAAACCGGAACGGCAACACTCGAAGCCTTGGGCATGGACGAGAGCCGGATGGACTTAGTGCTTTCCGGCGGAAGCCGCAGCGAGATTCGTGACGTATCAACGGGAACCCCGCTGGGACAATGGACAGCGTCGAATAACTCTTCCGATTTCTTTGCGCTGCAGAACTGCTTTACTGACCCAGTTTGGTTTTTTCCAGCCTTGGGTTCTCTGTCCGGCGGACAAACTATTGTGCTCGTCTATATCGGGCAAGAAACCCGTAACGGTGCCACGGTACAGCACATTCGGTCCTATTCGACCCAGTCCCCCGGTTTGCCACCTCCGCTGCCCAGCGTTCAGCAACTGAGCACCATGGACTTCTATTTGGATGCAGCCACGCTCCTGCCATCTGCTATCGTCTTCAATTCTCATCCGGACAGTGATCCCTTCACTAACATTCGCGTTGAAATCGACTTTTCAAACTACCAAGCAATCGGCGGGGTGATGGTGCCCCTGCATATTCAGCGATATTGGCAGGGCACACTGGCGGTTGATCTGGCAATTACGGGCGCCACCTTCAATACCGGCCTATCGTTGTCGAACTTCACAATCAGTCAGTGAGCAGAAGGAGAGTACGATGAAGCGCTCATGCTGGTCTGCAGTTTTTTGGGGGGTCATGACCGCTGGAGTTAGCTTTGCGCAAACTGCAACTCCGCAAGTGGCAAGAGGGCTGCCGCCGCAGGGGTCCTTCGGAGGCGGTCCGGATATCATCAACTTGGGCAATCTCAACGCCCACTTCACTATTCCCGTGTTTAGTCGGGCGGGACGTGGTGCTCCTTTTAACTACAATCTGTACTACGATACGTCGGTTTGGTATCCAGTTACTTCGAGTGGTTCAACCTCTTGGCAGCCAGTTACAAACTGGGGATGGACTGGAGCTGCCGATCTTTCCACTCCTGCGACTGGTCAGCTCAGCTCTCAGGTTTTCACAATTCACTGCAGCGGTTCGACTTTTCTCTATGCATACGTCTGGACTTATACGGATAAATCAGGTGGTCGCCACGTATTTCCCGGAACTTCCCAGGTGAAGGCAAGCTGCGGGAGTACCACTTCTCTCAATGCACGCGCCACCGATAATTCTGCGTACTATCTATCGGTCACTGGAGCCGGTCCTGGAACGGTAACTTGGCGTTCCGGGACGCTGCTTGGAACGAGCGGAAGTCTGACTGATAACAACGGTAACGAGATCACCGTTAGCGGCAGCGGCGTTTACGACACGCTTTCGAGCACTACGCCGGCGGTGAGCGCCTCCGGGACTCCTTCAAGTCCTCCAGTAAAATATGCCTACACCAATTCTCAAAACACCAGTTCGTATGTGACCGTCGCCTACGTAAACCACACTGTGCAGACAGCCTTTGGGTGCAGCGGGATCGGCGAATATAACCAAAGCAATATTCCTCTGGTTGACACGATCACACAGCCGGATGGGGGAAAATACACGTTCAGCTATGAGCAAACCCCAGGTAATCCCTCCAACGTAACCGGCAGATTGCAGGAAATCACATTCCCCAGTGGCGGCAGTATTACATACACCTACACCGGAGGGAGCCATGGCATCATTTGCGACGGCAGCGCGTCGGGTCTGACAAGGGCGGTTTTGACCTGCTCCCCTGTTTCCGCACAAAGCTGAGTATGATTTGTGCGAAAGAAAGGGGAAGAAGGTATGTCGAAGAGCAGGCACACGGAAGCGCAGATGATCGGGGCTCTGAAGCAAGTCGAGGCGGGGCGAAAGGTGGAAGACGTGGCGCGGGAAGTGGGGGTGTCAAAGCATACGCTCTACGCCTGGAAGGCGAAATACGGTGGCATGGACGTGAGCCAGGCGCAAGAAGCGAAACAACTACGGGATGAGAACACGAAGCTGCGAAAGCTGGTGGCGGATCTGAGTTTGGACAAAGAAGCGCTGCAGTCGGTGATCCGAAAAAACGGTTGGAGCTCGTAGCCTTGAAGGCGGCTGTCGAGCAGGTGCGCGGGGAGTATGCCTTCAGCCAGCGGCGGGCGTGCGGCCTGATGACGATGGCGGTATCGAGCTATCGCTACCAGAGCAGGCGCTCCGATGAGCCGCTGCGAACGCGGCTGGTGGAGTTGGCGCGGGAGAAACCGCGCTTCGGGTATCGGCGGCTGCACGTTTTGTTGGGCCGCTCGGGAGAGCATGTGAACCACAAGCGAGTGCATCGAGTGTATCGGGCGGCTGGGTTGATGATCCGGAGGAAGAAGCGGAAGCATTGCGCCCGCGTGGGACAACCGCTGCGCGTTTGGACGGCGGCGAACCAGGAATGGGCGCTGGACTTTCTGCACGATGCGGTGGAGTGCGGACGGGCGATCCGGGTGCTGAGCGTGGTGGATGCGTACACGCGAGAGTGTTTGGCCTTGGAAGTGGATACGAGCTTTGCCAGCCGGAGAGTGACGCGAGTGCTGGACGGGATCGTGGCCGAGCGCGGACAGCCGAAAGCCATTCGCTGCGACAACGGGCCGGAGCTGACGAGCCGGCATTTTCTGGCGTGGTGCGTGGAACGAAAGATCGAGTTGTTGCACATTCAGCCAGGCAAGCCAACGCAGAACGCGCGCGTGGAGAGTTTCCACGGA
>Ga0116223_10000230_pt1 | contig 72919 bp, 62 predicted proteins | sample Sb_taG_3_FD_90092 | JGI IMG/M metagenome (GOLD analysis project Ga0116223, IMG submission 90092) | Peat soil microbial communities from Weissenstadt, Germany - Sb_50d_a_PC metaG | ecosystem: Environmental > Terrestrial > Soil > Wetlands > Peat | place: Germany: Weissenstadt | collected 2010-09-21 | reverse complement strand
GCAGCAGGCGGTTGTCGTCGATCCAGTGCCATACAAATCTCTGGTCAGGTGTGCCGCCGTCGGCTCAGACGCCGACCACAACCGGTAGGGGTCACCTGAGTGAAGTAAATACCCCACTTTACCGGTTAACGCCCGCCGGCAAGAAGCAGCTTGTAGCCGAGGAATCGCGATGGAAAGGGCTAACGAACGCAATCGGCCGAATCATGTGGCCGGCAGGAGAGAGCTGACATGACATGGTGGAAGCGGAACAACCGGGATCTGGACCGTGAACTACGTTCCCATTTTGATCTGTTAATTGAGGAGCAGCAGGAGTGCGGTTTATCCCCCGGTGAAGCTCGCAACGCCGCCTGCCGCGCTTTTGGAAACTCAACGTCCATCAAAGAAGAGGTGCGCGAAATGTGGGGTTGGACTCCTTTGAAAATCGTGATTCAAGACTTGGGCTATGCGATACGAGCGCTGAAGAAGAGTCCAGGATTCGCGGTGACTGCCATTCTGACACTGGCTCTCGGCATTGGGGCGAGTACGGCAGTCTTCACGGTGGTCGATTCGGTTGTCCTGGAGCCTCTGGGCTATCGCGACAGCAGCCGTCTGGTAGCCGCCTGGGAGCGCATTCCGACTTCCCCAAATCCCTTTGGGCCCAACCCCAGGCATGCAGATCTTTGGGCGAAGCGCTCGAACGCTTGCACCGGGATGACGCTCCTGCGGCAGGGGACCGGAGGCCTGGCTGTCGGCACGGAGCACCCTCGAATGGTCGGAACTGTCGCCTCCTATTCGAATCTGTTCGATGTCCTTCAAGTGACGCCGTTTCTCGGGAGGGGCTTCCTCCCGGAGGATGGCGCCGCGGGTCACGACAATCTGGTGATCCTGACATACTCTCTTTGGCAAAGTCAGTTCAATAGCGATCCGAACGTCGTCGGCAAGATCGTTCGCCTCAACGATAACCCCAAGGAGATCATCGGTGTTCTCCCTGCGAGTTTCCATTTCCCGAACGGGAATGCTCTGCACGCATTCTGGTCCAAGCAATCCGCGAGCAGTGCTCCCGAACCGGCTATTTTTGTGCCCGTCGCGCCGAACCTGGAACGATTTGACTGGAACGGCGAATACGGCAACTGGATCGCCCTCGCTCGCTTGAAACCAGGCATCACCAACAAACAAGCCGAGGCGCAACTGACATCCCTCGAAGCTGAGATACTCCAAATGATGCCCGCTAACCAAAGGGGGAACGGGCCGGGTGGATTGACGGCTTTCGTGCAGCCCTTGCAGGAGGCCGTAGTCGGCGATTCAAAGACGGGCTTATGGCTGCTGATGGCCGCCGTGATCGGACTGATGTTGCTCGCATGTGTCAATCTGGCGAATGCCCAACTCGGACGCACGCTTTCCCGGCAGAGGGAAGCGGCGGTACGGACGGCGCTTGGAGCCGCAAAATGGCGAATTGTATGGAACTCCCTGGCGGAGAACCTGTTGCTGGCAGCCGCAGGCGGCGTGGCCGGTGCAGTCTTCGCCTTGGCCGGGGTCAATCTCTTTCGTCACTATTCTCCGGTGGATCTTCCCCGTTTGTCCGAGATTCATCTCAACGTGACAGTATTGCTATTCTCGGCGGCACTCACTTTGGGTTCAAGCATTCTGTCCGGTGTCTTGCCCGCGCTCAGGCTCTCCCATACAGATCCTCAATCGTCTCTTCAACTGGGCAACCGCCGCGCGCTCGGCGGGCAGAGCCGGAAACTCCGCTCCTGGCTGATCGGGTTGCAGGTGTTTGGCTGTACGGCGCTCTTGTTGGTGACGGGCCTGTTCTCGAAGAGCTTGCTTCATCTTCTTCACGAAGATAGAGGTTTCGACACGGGAAATGTCATGGTGGCGGAGACCAGCCTCCCGACCAATGCCTATGGCACCGATCAAAGCCGTATCGCCTTTTATGATCGAGTCCTTGAGAACTTGCGAGCGATTCCGGGGGTTCAGTCCGCCGGCATGGTAAGCAGGATGCCGTTGGAAGGCGAGTCCTGGATCGAAGGTTTCCAGCGAGTGGACAGGCCGAACCAGGAATCCCTGATCAATTTGCGTTGGGCAAGTCCGGGATATTTTGAGACGACGCGCCAGACCCTGGTGGCAGGACGTTTTTTCGAGGAACGCGACCGGAATCTGAGTAGCGCAATCGTATCGCAGGCTTTGGCGCGAGCGCTCTGGCAAGACGAAAACCCGATTGGCAGTCAGGCGATGACGGAAGGCAGAAAGTTTCAGGTGATCGGTGTAGTGGGCGATTCGCGCAGCACTTCTCTGAAGGCGGCGCCTGTCAGAATGGCGTATCTGCACTACAAGGACCGGCCGCAATACGCTACAGTTTTCATGGCGCGAGGGCCGTTACCCCCGGAAGTATTCGCCGGAAAGATGCGTCAGGCAATTTGGAAGCAGTCTCCCGACATCATGATCGCGCGCGTCAAGACCCTCGACTCCCAACTGAGCGACTCCCTCGCGGCCGAGCGGTTTCAAACTCTAGTCTTGATGAGCTTTGGAATCGCCGCGCTGCTCCTCGCCATGCTCGGAATCTACGGCGTCTTGAGCTATTCCACGGCGGTCCGGAAACAGGAAATCGGTCTGCGCATGGCCCTTGGCGCGACTCGCCGGAAGATTTACTCACTCACGATGGGCGAAGCCGGAGTCCCTGTCTTCGCGGGCTTGGCGGCCGGATTAGTCGCAAGCACGCTGGCAGGCCACGTTATAAAGGGATTCGTTTACGATACCCAGGCCGTCGATCTAACGGTGATCGTGATTGTGACTGCTCTCTTCCTGGCTGCCGCCGTCACTGCCGCTTTCGTACCAGCGCGGCGCGCCACTCGCGTTGATCCGATGGAGGCTCTCCGTCCGGATTAGACTGGATCGATTCCAGGAAAAACCATGAAGGGAGAACCAAGGACGGTACAGGAGTTTGTCGGAGCGAAACTGGCGGGTACGAAACCGCTTCCGCTTCCGGGCTGCCGGAACACAGCGAGCACTACGAACCTCTACCCTTCGCGACTAGGCAGGGGGAATGTGCCCATCTCTCGCGATTCCAAGCTATAACAATTTGGACAACAGAATGGGACGCTACGGGCCCTAATTTCATGAGCGACGGTTTTCATCCCGAAACTTACCCTTTTCGCAACATGGTCGGTTAACCGTTGCGCTCGAAACGAAGATTCCGAAAAGCACGGCGGCCCGATGGATTGCCCACGCGCTAACGACCAGCCCCGCCGCTAGAAAGGGATGCGGGCCCTACCGCAGCTTCAACGGGCCTATGCAAGTCGGATGGAGCCTTAACAATAGCGGCGATTAGCGAGGACCAAGAATAATTCTGAGCCTCTGCTTCGCGTAATGCGGTGCGGACGGCGGGCATGCGCGACGCCAGTGTTCGTTTGTCAACCGCCATTTTTCCGTCAATAGAGTACGCCAGGAGTCTTTCCGTCATCGTGTTCAAAAAAGCGTCGCGCCGCTCTAGTAGAGCTCGGCGGAGTTCGACTGGCCCGTTGAACGTTGTTCCGTCGACCATCGCGCCGGAAGCATCGATGGGATCGGGACCGTAATCGGAGCGCCAGCGGCCGAGGAGGTCGAAATTCTCCAGCCCGTACGACAGCGGGAAGAAACTCCGATGACACGCCAGACAGGGAGTGGCGGGCAGAGTTCTGCTGAGCTTCGCCAATGGTACGTGCTTCTCGAAGGGATAGTCCGGGCCCGGTAAGTTTGGTAACGGCGTTGGCGGGCTCACCCCCAGGAAACGGGTGAGAATCCATTTTGCGCGCTGGGCAGGCGACGTCGTCGGCGCATCGACCTGCCCGTTATAGAAGTAGGAGGTCAGCGTGAGGATGCTTCCCTGCGCGAGCAATCCGGCACGCTCGGGGCCCGGCCACGAGACGCGGCGGAGCATGAGGCCGAAACGACATCGCCTAACTAAGCTTTTGCGACAGAGTTTTGCAACAGCGCCGAAAGCAACGCCATGGCTGCGACGAGTCCATTGAGGGATTAATTTTGCACCAAACATCTGCAACGTGCCAAGCCCTCTGTTTACGGGCCCTCCGCAAACGATGCAAAACTTACCCTTTTCGTCGCAGTGACTTCCCTCGACAAAAGCGCTCACCTGGGGGGTACTATAACGTAAGAAGGAGTTGCCAGTGCGAACTTGCCTACGTTCAATCACTTTCCTTTGTTGCCTGCCTGTCGTCGGGAATCTCTTCGGACAGCAGCAGACCAAACAAATCTCTGATTCCCTCAAGGCGGCCATAGACGCAGTCAGCCAGTGGCAGCATACTAATTTTGCGGAGGCGCCGATTCAGATCACTGGGTCATACAAAGGACCTGGCGGGTGGAGCCGCAACATGCAGTCGACAATGCACTGCGGCAACAGCCCAGAGAGTTGGGTTCGTGGGTCCGTGGTCCACTTTGATGCGTCCGGACACATGACGCTGACCGTTGAACTTGAGACTGATTCCGCTAGTGCCGGACCTAAAGGACGCGTGTCCGTAACACTAAAAAACGCGGCAGGTAAAACGTCGGCTACGGCTGCCTCTGATGAAATCGGTACCGGGGGAAAGGATGGCGGCCACGCCGCCATCAGAAACTTCTCCAGCAGCGTTTTAGTTCCCGCCGGTGTGGCCGGCCAAACTCGCTCCTTATATGTTGACGCGGAATGTACTGGCAGTATTAACCGAATTCTCAATGTCAGTGTCGATGACGTCTTGAACGCGTTCAAAATAGGTATCGCCGTGGCTGCCGCGATTTGACATATAATGGACCGGCTGAGTCGGCATCCGCTCCAGAAAACCAAGTTTCACAAAGGACCCTTTTCGCAACATAGTCGGTTAACCGTTGCACTCGAAACGAAGATTCCGAAAAGCACGGCGGCCCGATGGATTGCCCACGCGCTAACGACCAGCCCCGCCGCTAGAAAGGGATGCGTGCCCGACCGCAGCTTCAACGGGCTTATGCAAGTCGGATGGAGCCTTAACAATAGCAGCGATTAGCGAGGACCAAGAATAATTCTGAGCCGCTGCTTCGCGTAATGCGGTGCGGACAGCGGGCATGCGCGACGCCAGTGTTGGTTTGTTAACCGCCATTTTTCCGTCAATAGAGTACGCCAGGAGTCTTTCCGTCATCGTGTTCAAAAAAGCGTCGCGCCGCTCTAGTAGAGCTCGACGGAGTTCAACTGGCCCGTTGAACGTTGTTCCGTCGACCATCGCGCCGGAAGCATCAATGGGATCAAGGCCGGGATCGGGACCGTAATCGGAGCGCCAGCGGCCGAGGAGGTCGAAATTCTCCAGCCCGTACGATAGCGGGAAGAAACTCCGATGACACGCCAGACAGGGAGCGGCGGGCAGAGTTCTGCTGAGCTTCGCCAATGGTATGTGCTTCTCGAAGGGATAGTCCGGGCCTGGTAGGTTTGGTAACGGCGTTGGCGGGCTCACCCCCAGGAAACGCGTGAGAATCCATTTTGCGCGCTGGGCAGGCGACGTCGTCGGCATATCGACCTGCCCGTTATAGAAGTAGGAGGTCAGCGTGAGGATGCTTCCCTGCGCGAGCAATCCGGCACGCTCGGGGCCCGGCCACGTGACGCGGCGATATTCCGGCCCCGAGACATTCGGGATGCCATAGTGCCGCGCCAGCCGTTCATTGAGGAATGTGTAGTTAGCGGTCCACAGGTCCAGCGGACTTCGGTCCTCACGAAGCTGGCTTTCAACGAACAGTTCGGTTTCGCGCCGGAAAGCTCCGCGTAATTCGTCGTCGAATTCGGGGAAGAGCTTGCTGTCCCCCTTCATGGTTGTCAACTGATCCAGCGAGAGCCAGGTGTCGAAGAATCCGGTGAACAAAGCGGTGGACCTGGTATCGGACAGCATCCGCCGAATTTGTGCTTGCAGGTCTGGAGCGTCATGCAATCCGCCCTTAGCCGCTGCGTCACGGAGTGGCTGATCAGGCTCACCGTTCCAAATCATCGTTGCGAGACGTGTTGCAAGGCGTAAAGCAACCTCCGTATCGCTCAACGGGTTTGTGGTGGTTTCCGCGGCACGATTCAGAGTGCCGGTTAATGCAGAGATCGTGGACTCGTAGGTCTTGCTGTCGGGCCTAGGGGCAGCCATTGGAGGCATGGTGCGAGCGCGCAGCTGCCGAACAACTCGCTCCCATGTCTCAGAGTCGCCGGGGGGCGGATTGAGTTGATCTAGCGAGAGGCGGCCTGCGGGCGCCTGACCGCTGTGGCAGGAGACGCAGTACGTCTTGACGATGGCCGATGGTGCCGGAGTGGGGGTGTTCTGGGCGAAGATCGTAGTTGGAATGGAGGCTAATGCGATTCCGAAGATAACATTACGCGGCATGTGCTCTCCTCCAGGCGAGTCTAGCCGACTCTTCGGCGCACAGCTACCGCCATTCAGCGTAGGCGAAACGAACGCTTATTCGTACGTCGCCAACGGCAACCGGCCCGCACGATCTGAACACTTGGCTTCAAGGACTAGACGAGGAAGAGTTGGCGCAAATACGCCAGACCTCGCCGGTCTGGAAAACGCGGCGGAGGCTACAAGAGCATGGCGCCCTTACCGGACACACACCCCTTCCTCCGTCGATTTCGAATTGAACATCCTTTGTGATGTTGCACAAAGGACCCTTTGTGGGACACCTGAACGTGTGGGACAGCTGAACGACCAGCAGCTCACCAGCGGCCGCGCAGCGCTCTTCGCCATCGCGGCCGTCTGGTGCAGCGTGTTAGGCGGCGGGCTGCCCTGCGCCTGGAAGTGCAGCGACCCCCTCAGCTCACCGCTTTCTTCACGAGCGCGACGATCCTTGCCTCGTCGGTGGCGGTCAACTCCTTTAGCGCGAAGGCGACCGGCCACACGGTTCCTTCGTCGAGGTTCGCCTTGTCGCTGAAGCCGAACGTCGCGTATCTTGCCTTGAACTTGCGCGCGCTTTGGAAGAAGCAGACGACGTTGCCGTCCTTGGCGTACGCGGGCATCCCGTACCAGGTTCTCGGCGAGAGGGCTGGCGCGCTGGCTTTCACGATGGCATGGAGCCGCTCGGCCATGGCGCGATCCGGTTCCGGCATCTCGCCGGCGTTGATGCGAAAGCGAAGCCAGCTCGAAAGAGGATACCAAGTGACCGGCCATTGTCGGTTCCTGATTTCAGCTCTCAACCACGATTCTAAACTACTGGCTTACGACCACAGATGGGAGCACCTGCGTTTCGATGGCGAGAGCGCCTGCCGACAGTGGCAGGGTGACACCGCAAGGCGGCGGCGTTGGGCCATTTCCGGATCCACAGGAAACCTTGGGAACCTGAAGGTCCACCCGAAGAATGAACGGATTTGCGAAGTTCACGTCCAGGACCCTCCAGCCGCCGGTCGCGTCGATTTGCGGAACGTCGCTGTTCAAGAAGGTGTACCGGACGAGTCCGTTCACGAACACCGAAATAGTCGACCCAGGCTTGGCCGGATTCGTGCCCGTATTGATGGAGCCGTCGGCATTGAGCGCGAAAGCGAGGCTGCCGCCATTCATGAACAGGTGCGGTGTTCCATTGGCCGGAGGGAGCCCGCGCTGAAGCGCGCTCAGACCATTCACCGTTACTTGCATGATGTCCCAAAACTGGGGAAGGCCCCCCTGTGGCACGGCGAAGTTGATCTGCGTTGACGAAACGTATAGAAGAATCGCGGGCGCGCCCGCAACTGTGATACCGACCCCGGCGAGACTCGTCGTCGCGTAATCGGTTGCGGTCACTCCGACAGCCGGGCCCAAGCCGGTTCCAAACAGCGCGAGCACCTGATAGCGGGTGGCCGGGCCGACCGGGGAAAAATCCGCGGCGTCCAACAAGCAGCCGATCTGTGGCGTTCCAGCCGCGGGCTGAGGTTGCGAGAAGTCCACGCCGCCGAGATATGCTCCCACGCCGAGTGTGGCGTCCGATGCATAACTCAAATCCCACGTCAGAGCATTGGGGGTGAACGGAACATCCGGGAGGTTCGTCGTCCCAGTGATCCACAACGTCGAGCCGGCCAGCGCCACCGCGGCAGGGTTCACGTTCGAGCCTCCGATAAACTGCGTTCCGAAGATGTTGCCGGATGCCGCATCGGCTTTGGACACGTAGGCCGAGTTCTGGATGAGCCCGTTGTTCGGCAGACACGCTGTGGGCACCCCGGACAGCGCCGGGACGCTGGCGGTAACGGCGAGACTACCTCCGAAACCCGGTGTGTAGCCGACGCGCCCTCCAACATAGACGGCCCCCGCCGAATCCACCTGCACGCCCGCGCCGCCGACGGGCACCGAGAACAGCAGATTCTGTCCAGCGGCGTCGAGCTTGGAGAGGAACGGAAAGACAGCATAGTTGTCGCGACTCGGGCCCGGCAGGGGCGGGATGGATGGCGGGGTGACCGTGTAAGGGTATCCCACGCCCGAAAAACCGGTGACATAAGCGTTACCGGCTTGGTCCACGGCCAGGCCGGCGTTGTAGGTGTTCCCAGGGCCCGAAAGCGAAGTGGAATAGATTAGCTTCGAGCCCGTGGGATCGACCTTGGTTACGTACTGGTCGGCGACCTGGCACGGGATTAGGCAGGTCATGCCGGTGGGGAAGGTACTTTGATACGCGCCCGGCGTAGTCGGATAATCGATCACATTCGGTCCTAGAACGACTCCGCCTGTCGTGCCAGCGACGTAGATGTTCCCCCCGGAGTCGAGCGCGATGGCGCTGCCGCCGATGCCCGTCGCCGAGAACACCAGCTTGGCCCCCGTGGGGTCGAGTTCCAATAGAAACGGATGACCGCCGCTGTCGGCGATGCTGTAAGCGCCGGGCGTGGTGGGAAAGCCCGAGGTCCAACTCAGCCCGCTCACGATGACTTGCCCCGCCGCGGTCACCGCGACCGCTTCCGCGTCACTGAAGGATTTGCCTCCCAGCAGATCCGAGAACACCACATTGCCGTTTGGGTCGAGCTTGGTTACAAACGAGGTAGGGCCGGATGCCACGTGGCCGGGGGCACGAGGAGGCCCTCCCAAGTTTCCGCCGGCGGTCACCGGAAAATCGGGCGAGTCGGTCGCGCCGGCTACATAGGCGTTTCCCGCGCTATCGACGGCGATGGCACTGGCGCCATCGCCAATCGATCCGCCCAGATACCGCGAATAGAGGTATTGGGTGCCCTGAGGGTTCAGCTTCACCACCAGCGCCGTGGTCTGGTTGGCCGCGGGATCGATCAGGATGGTTCCGGCCATATAGATGTTTCCCGCCGCATCCGTGGCGATCGCGTTCGGTGTGAAGTTGTCGCGCAAGTAAGTGGAATACACCAGCGCGGGGGCTGTGGGCGCCGCGGCCGCGAATGCGAGCCTTGTGCAGAAGATAAGGGAGAGCAGACGCATGAAGGTTTCCTGTCGAATTTCCTCAGCGGACGCGGGAATATCCTCAGTATATCGGCTCGTGCCCCGCGGCTCACGTGCTTGGAACGCAACGCCTGGAAGTGCAGCGACCTCCTCAGCTCACCGCTTTTTTCACGAGCGCGCCGATCCTTATCTCGTCGGCGGCGGTCAACTCCTTCAGCGCAAAGGCGGCCGGCCACATGGTTCCTTCGTCGAGGTTCGCTTTGTCGCTGAAGCCGAACGTCGCGTATCTCGCCTTGAACCTGTGCGCGCTTTGGAAGAAGCAGACGACGTTGCCGTCCTTGGCGTACGCGGGCATCCCGTACCAGGTTCTCGGCGAGAGCGCTGGCGCGCTGACTTTGACGATGGCATGGAGCCGCTCGGCCATGGCGCGATCCCGTTCCGGCATCTCGGCAATCTTCGCGAGCACGTCGCCTTCCCCATCCGCCTTCGTCGCGCGCGGGCCTCGGCGCGCTTCCGCCTTCAGCTCTTGGGCGCGCTCCTTCATTGCGGCGCGTTCCTCGTCCGTGAATCCCTTGACCGCCTTGCCGGTCACGGTGGCGCTCTTGGCGGACTTCTGTGTCTCCTGCTTCGGTCTCATAGAGCCTCCTCATATGCAACCCCGACGCTAAGCAAACCCACAACAGCCTCAGTCTATCTGCATCGCGGCAGTCTTGGCCGGGCAGGCGTTTCAACTCGTGATCCAACGACGAAGGCATTCGCAATCTGCTGGCGGTGGCGGCTGTGTCTTAGGTACGCTGGAGTCAGAGGCAATTGGCATGACGAACGGCAACGATCGGCTGGATCGCATCGAAGCCATCCTGGAACAGATGGCGGCGCGTCAGCACTACCACGATGAGGCATTCGAGCGGCACGACGCGGAGATGAAGTTGATCCAGGAAGCCATCGCCGCCGATTCGGAGAATATCCGGGCGCTTGCGCGCATTGCCGAACTTCACCATCGACGGCTGGAAGATCTTGAGGGCGGGGAGCCGTCCTGACTCATAAAGCGCAACACCGCCCCCAAGCGGATAGCTTCCGCCTGGACGGCGCAGTCTTTACCTGCCTCCGCGGCGATCATGCGGTCAGCCTCGCGCGTCGCGCGTGCTAAAATCAAGAATCGACATGCATCCAGATATTGATCTGGTGATCCAGCTGCAAACCCTCGACCAAAAGATCACCGCGCTAGAGAAAGAGATCGCCTCGCTTCCCAAACAGCTAGCGGCCCTCGAAAAGACCCTGGAATCCCACGTCCGGAAATTGGAAGCCGACCAGGCCGCTCAGGCCGCCAATCAGAAGGAACGCAAAAAGCTGGAAGGCGAGATCCAGGTGCATCAGCAGAAGATCTCCAAACTCAGAGATCAGATGCTGGGCGCCAAGAACAACGAGCAATATCGCGCGTTTCAGCACGAAATCGAGTACATCGAAAAAGAAATTCGCACCGCCGAGGACCGGATTCTGGAGTTAATGACCGAATCCGAGCCGCTCGACGCCGCGGTCAAGAAGGCTCAGGCGGCGCTCAACGAAGAGAAGCGCCAGGTGGAAGCGGAGAAGACCCGCACCCGCGAGCGCACCGCCCAGGATCAGGCCGAGATGGACCAGGTGCGCGGCCAGCGCGCGGAAACCGCCAAGAAGATCCCCGCCCCCACCATGAACCTCTACACCCGTATCCGCAAGAAGTGGAACGGCGGCGTGGCCGTGGCGGAAGTCGTCAACGCCCGGTGCATGGCCTGCCAGATCATATTGCGTCCGCAGCACGTGCAGGACTTGCGCAAAGGCGACCACGTGATGCAGTGCGAAAACTGCGGGCGCTTCCTGTACTACAATCCCCCGGTGAGTGTGGAGGACGCGGCTACGGCAAAGTAGCGCCGCCTGTGCGGCAGGTTGTCAACCTGCGGCCGATTGTTAATCGGCCCGTTCGCGTGTCAGCAACCAAACGGATGGGCCCTACAGCTTGAACCCAGTGCTCTCGTACTCTTGATTCATCCGCAAGCGCGTGCGGCGCGCGCCGGGCCACTCCAGGCGCATGTCTTTGCAGACTTCATCCAGCATGCTCATGGTGCAGACCCGGGTCTCGAGAGCAAACGCCGTCAGCAGCAGGTTATCGCAGATGGCGTTGATGATGCGCGGAATGCCCTGGGCCCGCACATGGATTTCGGCCATCAGTTCCTCGGAAAAGATGTGCTGCTCGGGCATGCCGGCCTTTTCCATCCGCGATTCGATGTAGTCCACGGCGTCGCGCAGCGTGAACGGCTGCAGGGTGCAGCGCAGCACGATGCGCTGTTTCAACTGCCGCAGATTGGGAGCGTCCAGCTTGCGGTCCAGCTCCGGCTGCCCCGCCAGGATGATCTGCAGCAGCTTGCCGTTGCGGTTTTCCAGGTTCCCCAACAAGCGGATTTCTTCCAGCACTTCCCATTCGAGGTTGTGGGCCTCGTCCACGATCAGCACCGCCGTGCGCCCGTCCTGGGCCTGCTCCACCAGGAGCTGGTTGAGCGCGAATAACACCTCGGTCTTGGACGTGCGCGCGCAAGGCAGGTCCAGATCGTAGGCGATCATCTCGAAAAACTGGTCGGCGTTGATGCGCGAATTGAACAGGAACGCGAACTCGACGTACTGCGATTCCAGGTAGTCGCGCAGGCATTCGAGCATGGTGGTCTTGCCCGTACCCACCTCGCCGGTCAAAACGATGAAGCCTTTGCGCGCCTGCACGCCATAGACCAGGTTTGCCAGCGCTTCTTCGTGTTGTTCGCTGCGGAAAAAGAAGGACGGGTCCGGACTCAGGCTGAACGGACTCTCCGAAAATCCAAAAAAGGCGTTATACATTTCTAACCGGCCAGGGAGGCCGCGGATTTATCACCTGTTACTCCTCATGTTACCACTGAAACGCCGGCCCGCGAATGTTTTACGTCCCCGAGGTTTTAAGGATTCGTTCTAAGGTCTCTTAGAACACTTCGAGCAGAACCCACCCCGGCAGATGCGCGGGATGGCCGCCTTCAAACACCACCCGCCGCGTCTTGGGGAACGGCAAGCCGGTCTGGAGCGCCCGGCTGTACAGAGGCAATTGTTTCAAGATCGTACGATAGTTGGAGTCGTCCGGATCCGGCGCGGAGATCTTGGACAGCATCCCGGAACCCCATCCAATCGCCAACAAACACGCGCCAGGCCGGCCCGAATCCTGAACCGGCGCGGCCTTCGCTTCCAGCGCGGAGAGGTTGGCGGCCAGGCGCTCCAGACCGCACGACTCGGCGTACTGTTTGTGCCGCGCGAGTTGCGCCAGCGCGTAGCGATTCGAAGCCGCGAACAGTTTCTGACGGTCGCCCGCCGAAGCCTCGCGCCAGATGCCTTCGAAGATTACGCCGGGCGGGCACATTTCGGCGAACACCGGCGTGCTCTCGTCGATCCGTTTAGCATCGGAAGACCCGCGCGGCGATTTCCATCCGAGTTCGAACTTGCCGCCGCGCGGGACCAACGTCGACGTGCGCAGCAGGTAAACCTTCATGCCCGCATGCGTGATGGGAGCCGAGTCCGCTGCTCCCACCCGGCGCATGCGGTTGTTCCCCGACCCGCCCAGCACCGCGTCCTCGGCCGAGGCGGTGGGGTTGCGCGGCAGGCGATCTTCCTCCATGCGCGTGACCAGGTCGCGAATGGTGTTCTCGCTCCAGCGGTCGAACACCACGCCGGTTCGCAGCGCGCCTTTGATCGCCGTCGCGGGCAGGTACGGGCCCGAGGGCGAGCAGGCAAACGTCGGAATGAACAGGTTCTGCGCCTGCGCCCGCTCCCACGCCGGGATGGCGCTCGCATGTTCGAAGGGAATGCGGCGGCCCGCGAAGTTCTGCGCGAATCCGCCCTAGGAGGCGAAATCCAAACGATCGGCCGTCTTGAGCTGCGCCAGATAGCCGTCCAGCCGCGGCCCGCGCGCGAGCAGGCGGAAGATGCGCCGCTGATCCAGCACGTTGACGTGGTCTTTCCACACCATGTAATCGATGGGCGCGAGCTTCTGGCCGTCGCCGACCAGCGTGGGCGATAAGCACGTGACGCGGTATCTCACGTCGGCGCCTCCTCGGAGGTTGGCGTAAGAGTGGAAGGGCCCGGCGCCGCGGTGGTATCGGGAGCAGGCTGAGCGCGGGTGGCGCGCAGCGGAATCGCGATCGCCAGCGCAAATCCGGCGCGATACACCGGGTGCGCAAAGCCGCCCGGAGCCACGTCGGCGGCCGAGCCGCACGGTTCCCCGGCGGCGACGATCACGCTGCCTTCGGCCACCATGCGCGTGGGTTTCTTCTGCTCACCCCAACCTTCGCTGCTTTCGACGCGCCCGCCGCGGGTGGTGAGCGAGTAATTGCCCTGTGTCCAATCGACCGCATCGGAAGCCGCGGGATGGAACAGCGACAGCAGCCACCACGCGGCGGCAGAGCCGTTGGCCGTCGCCGCGGACGATTTCAGAAGCAAGCCGGGCAACTCTCCCGCAGTGATCTCGGGCGCTTCCGCACGGCCCCAGCCGCGAGAACGTTCGCCGCCGAAACCGGAGTCCGCCAGCAAACGGAAAGCCGAGGTAAGCGGCGCGGTCCAGCGGTCGCGCGCGGTTTCTCCCGAGAAGGCCGCGACGGTCCACAATCCGCTCGCCGGAGTGAACTCCAGGCAGGCCGTCGAGTGCGGAGCCACCGCCGCGCCGTTGCGATCGGCCGCAGCGTTCGAACGTACACTGACGCGAAAGGGCCCAGGCACCGGAGGCGTGGCCATGGGCACCAGGCATTCGCTAGCTCCGTCGATCATCCAGCGGTCTTCCGAGACGCCTCGCCCAGCCACCAGCGCTTCCACTACCGAGAGCGGAACGAAGCGCGCGCCTTTCCACCGCACTTTGGAAGAAGCCGGAGGCGGCCACAAATTCCGCGGCGGCGCAACGAACAGTGTGTCGCCCTGAAACGGAAAGCACGACCCCAGGCGCACGGCAGGCTCGGCGGCGCGAGCCGTAGCGTCCAGCCACTCTTCAAGCAGTCCCAAGTGCACCATGGCGGACGCTACAGCCGAGTAGAGCGAATCGCTGTGATACACGCGGTCCACCCGATCGCGGTCGCCCGAATCCGGGCCGATGCGCCAAGCGCCGGTAGGACGCAAGCGGATGAGCAAGCCTTCGGGCATGGTTTAGTTCACGCTCCCGATCATGCTATCGACATGCTCCCGACCATGCTGCTATTCATGCTCCCTGAGCGTGCTCCTGATCATGCTCCCGAGGTTGCTCCCGAGCTTGCTCCTGACCGTGGCCTTCCCGACTGTGCCCTTCCTGACTGTTGCCCTTCCTGGCTGTGCCTTTCCTGACTGTGCCCTTCCTGACTGTGCCCTTCCTGACTGTGCCCTTCCTGGCTGTGCCCTTCCTGGCTGTGCCCTTCCTGACTGTGCCCTTCCTGACTTTGTCCTTCCTGACTTGTGTCCTTCCCGACTGTGCCCTTTGTGCCCTTAATGTGGCCGACGAACCAATGTGGAGCACGCACTCGTGCGTGCCACATCGGCACTCGTGCCGATGCATGGCGGGACGCTGTGCCACCGCGCCGAGCGTCGAGAGGACTCTCGACGTGGCACGCATGAGTGCGTGCTCCACATTGCGTTGACAGCATCGAATCGCCTCTAGTCGGCCAGTTGCGCCGCGAATCCGTCTCCGGCCACCAGCGCCTGCACCGCCGCCAAATCGGCAGAAGCAGCCAGCTCCCGTTCCGCGCCGCCCGACGCATAAAAATTGCGATTCCGCCAGGTGAGCTTCACGTTGGCGAAACGAACCCGCCCATTCCCGCGCGAGCCTCCGCCGCCCAACGCGTCGTCTTCGAGCAGCCGCAACCCCTCGATCACGCGCGCCGCCAGGGCTTTGTCGGCGTCGCACAACACGTCCAGCACCAGTCGCACACGAAACCGAGCGCCGGCCGGAACACGCTCCAGCGTGCGCGGATTGGATTGCGCGGTGATGCGGTCAATCGCGTTCTCGCTCTTGACTTCAGTGATTTCGTCGTCCAGATTCTCGCGCATCTGCGCCGTGATGCTCTCCGGATCGAGCGGCGCATCGTACACAGCCAAGCGCGCGGGGCTGGCGATGGAAGATTCGATAGCGTCTCCCTCCACGCGCTCCATCCGTCCGGGATTGCGCCCGAACAGCAGACACACTTCATCGTCGGGACGATCGCTCTGATGAATCCGCACCTCCTGTCCACGGCGCTTGGACAAGAACACCAGCTCCGAAGGAGCGGTGAGTCCCAGGGCGTTTTCAAGCAGCGAGCGGAGCTTGCCCCGCAGCGAGCTGCCCGGAATATACGGCAGCCCGAAAGCATCCTTGACGACCGGGTTATCCGCGCCGCCGATTTCGAGCGAGCCCTTGCCCGCGCCGATGTGCAGGCCGGTCTCGCAATGCAGGTCGCCGGAGAGAATCAGTTTCCCGATCAACCGCAATTGGGTTTGAGCTGTGTGTGTGCTCATATTCGTGTATATATCGTTTTCCGTTTATTCGTTATAAGCAACGATGGCTTCAAACAGGTCCTTGAAGCGCTCATATCCGCGGGCGTCGTTCCGGCGCGTGACCTGCAGCAGCAGTCGTTCGAGCGCGTCCAGGCTCCGCAGCGAATGCCGCGCGATGGTGTAAGCCAAGCGCGCGCGCAGCATCACGAACTGATGTTGCCGCTCGCTTTCCGGCGCGCGCACCGCCCGCCGGACGGCGTTGTACAGACGCCGCAACTGGCTCTTGGTGCCGCTGTCCATGTCGCGCATGCGGGCCACCACGGCGTGGGCCTGGTTGTCCAGATACAAGCTGTCGGCGATCAACTTCTCCAGTTCGATGTCGGCGGGACCTTCGAAGGGACGCCCGCCGCCGGGCCGGGGACCTTCTCGGGCGTAGCCACGGTCGCCGCCGCGGCCACGATCTCCCCCGGGGCCGCCTCGTTCTCCACCCCGGTCGCCGCCCGGGCCACCCCCGCGTTCACCGCCGGGGCGATGCTCGCGGCGTTCGCCTCCACCTCCGGGGCGCGGCTCGCCGGCAGGCCGAGGCGGACGATCCTGACGCGGCGGCCGCCCGCCCTCGGTCTTCTGCGGAGCGGCTTTCGGGGCGGCTGCCGGACTCACCGCAATCTGCGCGCCTGCGGCTTCCAGCGCGGCTTGCATAGCGGTCTTCGGCGCGGCTTCCGGCGGCGCGGCTTCCGGCGGCGCGGCTTCCGGCAGGGCGGCTTTCGGCACTGGTTCTGGCGCCGCTTCCGGCGCGGGTGTTGCTTCGGATTGAACTTCTTCGTCCATGCGAATTCCTTCCTGGCCCCAGCCGGCTATGCCCCCGGCCGGCTATACCATGGGCGTCTGGCGGCTTCCTAGCGGCGCGTCATGCGCCCCGCCAATCGTCGGCACGAGTGCCGACGTGGCACGCACGAGTGCGCGCTCCACGGCTCATACAGACAACCTCGCCCATTCTAGCGCCACGCGGCCCGCGGGCCGCAACTTGACGGTGACGGCGCTGCGTCCGATCAGGTCGGCGATCAGTGCGGCGCGGGCTTTCTGATAATCGCCGCGCCGCAGCCGGCCTCCCATGGCGCGCGAGGCGCTCAAAATCCGGCCGATGCGGCGATGATACCGCCACGGCCGTTCGCCGCCCATCTTGCGCGCCTGCTTGCGCGACATTCGGGATTGCGTCTCGCGATAGATGCCGCACAGATCCTTCAAATACTGTGGCGAGCAGCCGTACTCCTCGACCATGCGCACCAGCGAATCCTTGAGCGCGGCGGCCTCCGCGAATTGCTTCCATTCGAGCGTCCGGCCCAGCAGCCAGATACAATCTTTGTCGGCGCTCTTGGCGGCTTCCAGGCGCGCGCCGGCTTCTTCAAACACCGCGCCCAGCGACGCGTCGACAGCGGGCGCCAAAGCTAGCGCCATGCTGATGGTCTTGCCTTCCGGTCCCGCGAAATCCTTCAGGTTCTGCTCGGCGAAGCGGTGGAACAGGCGCTCCAGTTCGCCCGCCAGCCCGATCAGCGCGTCCCACGCTCCGTACACCGCGAAGTCGTCGCCGCCGGTGTAGATCACCGTGACCTTCTTCCAGAACTCCGGCATGGAGCACAACACTTCCAGCTCGCCGGCGAAGAACTGCTTGTACATGACCGAGAGCTGGATGTGTTCCTCAATGGTCTGCGCGCGGCGGATGCGGATGCCCACGTTATCCACGTCGCCGCGAAGCACGCCCCACGTCGCCAGACCCACGGCGCGCGCGGCCAGTTCGGTGGCCGACGCCGGACCCATACCGTCGCCGCTGGGGGCGGCGTGGCGCGCGAAGGGAATCGCGTCGATGACGTTGGTCAGCGCCCAGGTGTGCTTGCCCGCTCCCAGCGCGATCTTGGCGGGAGTCTCGGGCCACCAGCCCGCGGTCTCCGAGCTGCGCAGTTTCGCGCCCAGTTCGTCGGCGAAGTACGCTTCGGTTTCAGGGCTTATTGTGGCCGGTGGGGCTTGAAACAGAGTCGCGCCTCCGGCCCCGGCGGGCGCTCCACGCCGCCGGTCCAGGCCTTCATGCAGACGCCGGCGGACATCGCTCCAGTCGCCCAGGTTCTCGGTGATGCTCCAGACCAGCTTGAGCGCTTCGGCGCTAAACGCGTTGATCTCGGCGGCGGCCGCTTCGAGGAAGCGTTCCGCGTCGGCGCGCGATTCCTCGGGAAGCACCAGCAGAAACTGGCCGCCGCCGCTCGATCCCAGCAGGATCTTAGCGAGACCCAACTCGGCCAGCAAGGCGCGCGGCAGCACTTCGCTCAGCAGGCTGATCCAGTGCGAGCGCCCCAGAAACACGTGGTCCGGATCGCGCCCCGCGGCGGTGCGCGCCAGCAGGAATTCGTCGATGCCCAGGAGTTTCCCCTCGAGAAATATCTGTACCGACATGGGAAGGCGAAATCATCACTGTATCATGCGCGATGTGGGGCAGGATCGGGATGTGGGGCAGGATGGCATCCTGCGGCGGGTTGGCAACCCGCCTGTCGAGGCGCCTGTCGAGGCTTGGATCCGCGCACGGGCCGATTTACAATCGGCCGCAGGTTGCCAACCTGCCCCACACGCTCAGTGCGACAGATCGTAGATGAAATAGTTCATGCCGATGCGGTACGCCAGCGAGGCGAACTTTTCGTCGTAGTGCGGATCGTCGGACCACTCCCAGGCGTCGCCCAGATCCATGTTGTGGCAGATCGCCACGATGACGCGGCCCCGGTCGTCGCGGATGCAGCGCCAGTGCTCGGGGCGGCCATTCTCGTCTTTCTCGTACGTGCGACCGCTGCGCAGGTATTGGGCGCCTGGAACCTGGAAGCGCTCGCTCAGATCGTAGATGGTGTGGAAAATCGGGTCGTCGTTGGGGAGGTCTTCCACTTCGCGGTCCGGAAACACCTTGGTCATGCTGGCCATGAACCCGGCCCACTCATAGGTGCTATGAAAATCGTCCACCATCAGGAATCCGCCGCGCTGGATGAACTCGCGCAACTGCGCGGCCTCCTGGTCGGACAGCCGCCAATAGCCGACCTCCACCGCGTACAGCATGGGCCAGTTGTAGACGTCGTCTTCGCCGTCCAGATCCACCACTTGCTCGACCGAGCGCGTGTCGATGCGCGTCAGCCGCCGAACACCCTCCAGAAGGTGGCGGTCCGAGCGGGGATAATCGATGGTCCAGTTGAGATCCAATCCTCCGCGGCGGCGGCGCGTGGAGGAATAGTGCAGGCGGGCGCGGGTCCATTCCGTCGTCTTTTGCCAGTCCGAAGGCAGCGGGAAGTCGGTGTATTCGGCAGCCGGGTAATCTTTGAACGGCCTGGGCGGCTCCTGCGAAGGCGACCTTTGTGACAAGCGTTGGGCGTGCAGCACGCCCCAGGCGCCCAGCAGGGCTACGAGGGCGGTCAAGGAAATGACGCGGAGCCGCATGCGGTCGGGTTCAGAATACCACGGGAACACTGGGTTTGAGCTAGCCCAGCTTGGGCCGCCGCGTATGCCAGTGCGTGGCTTGCTCGTAGGCGTGAGCCAGCGCTAGCACCGTCGATTCCGCCCACGGGGCGCCGCTGATTTGCAGGCCGATGGGCAATCCCAGGCTCGAAAAACCGCAGGGGATCGAGATGGTCGGCAGGCCGAACACATCGAAGGGCGAGGTGTTGCGGCCGCTGCCGTTGTTGCTGGCTTGCGCCTGCTCGATGGTGCCGGGAGGCGTGGGCATGGTGGGCGTGATCAACAGGTCCACTTCGGCGAAGGGCTTGCGGATCTCGCGGCGGGCGTTGGCCACGTCCCGCACGGCCCGGGCATACGCGTCGGCCTTCGAGCCTGCGGAGCGCTGGATGGCCATGCGCGTTTGCGGCTGGTATTTTTCGGGCGTCGCGGCGATCCACTGGGCGTGATACGCGTAGATCTCCGGTCCCCACACGGCGGCGGCGCTCGGGACAGCAGGCAGCGTCACGTCGCGCATGCTGGCGGTTAGTTTGCGGAGCACGGCTAGCGCTTCCTCGACGGCGGCTTCGACCTCCAGGTCGAGTCCTTCGAAGAACAGTTTTCTTGGAACGCCCAGCCGCAGTTTGCTGACCGGCGTCTTCATCGCGCGCAGGTAGTCGGCGACGGGGGTGTCGGCGGTGGTGGGGTCCTGCTCGTCGAAGCCGGCTACGACGCCCAACATCAGTGCGGCGTCCTCGACTGTTTTGGTCATGGGGCCGACGTGATCGAGGGTCCACGACAGCGGGATCACGCCGCGATTGCTGACGCGCCCGTAGGTGGGCTTGAATCCGGCGATGCTGCAATAGGACGCGGGGATGCGTACCGAGCCCGCGGTGTCGGTACCCAGCGAGCCGAAACACAAGTCGGCGGCGAGGGCGGCCGCGGGCCCGCCGGATGATCCGCCGGCTACGCGATCTAGCGCCCAAGGGTTGTGCACCGGCCCGAAGTATGTCACTACCGATGTGCCGCCGTAGGCGAACTCGTGAAGGTTCAGCTTACCCAGCAGAATCGCGCCCGCGTTTTTGAGACGCCGGACTACTTCGGCGTCCTCGGAGGGCACTCGGTCCTTGAACAGTTCGCTGGCGGCGGTGGTGCGGACGCCGGCGGTGTCGATGTTGTCCTTGATGGCGATGGGGATGCCGTGCAGCGGGCCGCGCCACTGGCCGTGTTGCTGCTCGGCTTCCATCTCGCGCGCGGTGGCTAACGCCTGTTCGGCGGTGACGGTGATGTACGCGTTGACGGAGGGGTTTAGGCGCTCGATGCGCTTTAGGCACGCTTGGGTTAGTTCGACTGGTGAGGCTGCTCCGGAGCGCAGCAGTTCGGCGGCTCCGCTCAGCGTCAGAGCGGTGAGGTCGTGCGATCCTGCGAACGCACGCGGCGCGAATCCGAGCGCGGCGGCGGTGACGCCGGCGGCTAGAAAATCTCGGCGCGACGGTTTGCGGTTCTGCACGCTTTTCCCCTGGGGTTGCGAACTTGGGTTGCGAAGTATCGATCCTACCTCAATCTGGGCGGCTGCGGCATGGGCCGTTGGGTCCAGTACAAGGGCGGACGGGAGACGCGCCGTACTGGGCTTGGGCCGGGACGGCGTGGGCCGGGATAGAGACACTCATTTTGTGCGCTTGCCATGCGGTTCTCCTATGTGCGGTGGATGGGGGGTTAGGCAGCTAGGATCTCGTCTCCTTGTTCGGGATTTGCGGGCTCGGCGGGGTGTGAAGGGGTCGCCACGGGGAGATCGAAGGGCGAAACAGCGGGTTCGGCGGGTTCGTTTTGTAATTGTGCTAAGTGGCTTGGGGTGGTGGGGTTTACCGCTCCTTGACAGTCGCGGTTCGGTGCCGGGGGTGGGAGGGCCGCTGATACGGGGGGCGGTGGGAGCGCGGCGGGGCGGGTCGCCTGGAGACTTCTCAGTTGCTTGAAGGCGCGGTCGTAGGTGCGGTTTAGCTGGCCTTCGTAGCGTTGCAGCTGGGCCAGCGCTGTGCTGGTGGTGGCCATTTTATTAAACGTCCAGGCCAGTTTGCCGGCGTCGTCTAGGCCGGTGAATTCCTTTTCCATGGCCTCGTCGTGGCGGGACATCTCTTGTTCGAACAGGCGGGTTTCGAGAGACACCAGGCGATTCATGCGCCAGCGGGCGGCGGCTATCGTCTCTACCAGATCGAGCTGGGATTGAGTGCGGGGGTCGAAGTCGTGGATGTAGTTGTCGCGGAGTTGCTCGAACTCTGCCGGGTTCTCGTGGGGCAGTACGACGACTGACGCGGTGAGCCCGTGACGCAGGGCGTTCTGGGAAGATTGAGCTTGACCCTCGGGCGTGACAGGCCCGTGGGATTTGGCGCCGTTCTGGCGGGATGCTTCGGATTGACGTTTGCTGGGCATGGTTGCCTCCGCTTTAGAGTACGCCGGGGAGTCGAAGTCCGCTGGGCATTTTTGGGGGAATATGTTGCAAATGCGGGGGTAATTGAGTTGTGATTGCAAGTACTGCTGCCGTCGGCCGCAACGGGAATGAAAAGGCTTCGAGTGAGTTTGGGTGAAGGCTGCTTTTTGGCCATGAATGGACATTAATCAACATGAATGGATGGCAACCGTCATGCACACCTCGGCGTCCCGCGGCCGCGTGAAAATTCCTTGACTCGCGGGCCCTCAAGTGCGACGGGCAGTCGCGCCGGCGGCCGGAATAGGGCGTTAGCTCCAGAACAGGAGCAGACGGGAGAAGCGCCGTACTAGACTTGCGCGGGGGTTGGGCTCAAACCGATCGGAGCGCGTGAGCTGAAGGATCGACGTTGCCAGCCACGCGAGACTGATGGCGGCCCACAGCACGGATGGAAGCGGCCGGTCGAATGCCATCCATATCAGCGCGCCAGCCAGCGAAAGGCCCGCTGTGATCGCGCTTAGTTTCCACCGGGGCATGGTAACCTCTTGTGGACATCGTAGCAGGGTCGCCGGTGGTGGTCCGTTGCGGAGTGCGTTTCCTGAGCCGAATCGGTGTCGGCGTGGTCCCCTGGATGGATAACGTGTCCTTGTAGAATGACTAAGACGTAGGTGCTGTCCGTACCTACGTCCTAAGCTTTCGACAACGAAGATTGGAGGCCGGAGACTCGCATGCATCGTCGCGCCTTGCTCTTTCTCGTGGCGTTCGCCACGGTGTCGGCCCAATGGTTGGAGTATCCGACCGCGGTGGCGTTCCTCGCGCGCCCGATGGCAAGGTGAACCTCGCGGCCCCAGTTCCCCGCGCGGCTGACGGCAAGCCGGATTTGTCAGGACTGTGGATGCCAGAAGGTGACCGGTCCTTAAAGGAGCCAGATCCGCCCCCGAAGTACTTTCTCGACATATTCGAGAGGTTCACACCGCAGAAGATCCCCGCCGAGCTGCAGCCCGCCGGGGCTCAAATCTACGCCCGCAATCGGGACAATGTGGGAAGGCTCAACCCGGCATCGAACTGTCTCCCGAGGGGCGTGCCCTGGGCCGATTCGACACCGTCCCCTTACAAGATTCTTCAGATGCCAGGATTGGTCGTGATCCTTTACGAGGAGAATACCACCTTCCGCCAGATTTTCACTGACGGACGAAAACATCCCATGGATCCGCAGCCGACCTGGCTCGGCTACTCGATCGGCACATGGGAAGCCGATACGCTGGTGGTGGACACCAGCGGTTTCAACGATCGAAGCTGGCTGGATACCTTCGGCGCACCTCACAGCGACGCACTCCACCTCATCGAGAGATTTCGCCGCCGCGACATCGGCCACATGGAGATCCAGATCTCGATTGACGACCCGAAAACCTACACTAAACCGCTGGTGTTTACACAGAACGTGCGGCTGCTTCCGGATACGGAGCTCTTGGAAAACTTCTGCGAGAATGAGCGGGACGCGAAGCACACAGTCGGCTCGGCGGCCGACAGAGAATTTACAAAATGAACGCCCAACCGCGCCCTCTACTCGGGGAGATTTGTGAAGCCGTTTGTGCACGCCGATCGCGAGGTGGAGGAGTATTTCTGCGAACCGTCTGCCGGCGAAGTAGCGGACCCTCTTGGGACTACTTCACTTGGTCTGGAGGGTTTCGAGGTACTTGGCCAGATTGTCCACGCGGACGCGGCCTAGATCCTGGTCCCAGGCGACTTGCGAGAAGATGGGTCCCCAGATCGGCATTTCGCGGGTTCCGTGGCCGGACGGCACGGATTGTTCTCCCGAGATGATGCTCACCACGCGCGCCAGCGGGAATTTGCCGCCGTTGCGCTGGTTGATCTTGGTGAGATCGGGCGGCGGGGTTTTGAGCGAGGGGGCCATCGAGCCTCCACCTTTGGCGTCCTTGCCGTGGCACACGCTGCAATAGGCGGTGTACAACGCCGGGCCTTGAATGGATTGGATCAGACGGGTGGTCTCGGGTTGCGGGGGCTGCTGGGCTCGCGCGGGGCTCGCTAGGCCGGCGGCGAGTGTTGCCGTTGCGATCCAAGCCGGAATCGAAGGATGGTTCATTGCTTTCAGTTTAGCTCTTTGCTGCGGGTGAACGAATTGTCGCTCGCTAAGGCGCTGAGACGCTAAGATTCTGGTTGCTTTGCGACTTCGCGTCTTCGCGAGAGGACTGGAAAGCTGTCTCGGTCAGTTCGTGGCGGGGACTCATTCATCACGGTGATAACAGTTACCGTCGGATTGCTAACTAGAAGATTTTTCCCCGCGCTAAGGCGCTGAGACGCTAAGATTCTGGTTGCTTTGCGACTTCGCGTCTTTGCGAGAGGACTGGAAAGCTGTCTCGGTCGATTCGTGCAGCGGAATCCCCGGGCTCACGCCACGGGGTTGTAGATTGCGGCTCTTAGGCTTCGCGAGAGGACTAGAAGATTTTTTCCTGGCGCTTCAGCGTTCCGAAGGTGCCTATGTTGGAGAGGGCGAAGGCTACGCGGAACTGGTTTTCGTTGCGCGCGTTGATGATTTCGATGCGGCGGAATTGCACGCTTAGGCCGCAGCAGTCGGTGTTGTAGGTCACTTGGGCCTGGGTGTATTGGAGCAGGCTTTGACGGTAGTCGTAGAAGACGCTGGCGCCGTAGTTCCAGCCCTTGCGGGTGTCGTTGCCGTAACCGACCAGGACGCGAAGCTGGTTGGCGCTGGGGGTGAGTATGGGGTCGGACTTCACGTCGTAGTGGCCGATGGAGAAGAACTTGAAGCCCGAGCGGATGTCGAGGGTGGCTCCGCTGTTGACCAGCGCGTGGCGGACCGGGTCCCAGTCGGCGCGCCATTCGACGCCCACGCGGGACTGGACGCGGAACGAACTCACGATGGGGGACTGATGGCGGAGGCCGTCGATGAAAGCGAAGCCGGTGAGATCGAGCGAGCTGGCCAGCACGTTGCGGATGCCGGGTACTACCGCGCCGCCGAAGGTGGGATCGAAGTAACGCGCGTACCACACCTGCCAGGTGAGCAGATCCGTTACCGTTCCGTTGCTGTCCTTGGCTAGCAGGCGGTTCACCAGCGAGAAGTCCACTTCGTTCGTGTTGGACAGCAGATCGAGCTGGTCGAAGCGGACGGTGCGGGCGAAGTCGTCAATGCCGGTCACGTAGTGGTAGGTAGCCCGGGGCTCGATCACGTGCTTGACCTTTTTGCCTAGGCCGTACTTTTCAAAGCGCGCGGGCGTGTTGAAGATTCGTTCGAGCGAGGGAAACGCCAGATCGACGCTGACGTCGCGGGAGGAGCGCAGCAGGTTCTCGCCATTGACGCTGGGGGCGGTGGGGGTGGATTCGGGCGTGAGGCTGGAATCGTAGAACGTCTCGCGGATGCCGAAGCTGGGGGCGATGTGGACGCCAAGAAAATTGAACGCGGTCATGACGTGAGGCGCGAAATCGGCGCGTGAGACGAACTGGCGGGTTTGGAACAAGGGCTGGCTGCGGCGCTCGAGACCGTAGCTGGAATCGAGCGAGAACCAAAAGGGCAGGTCGCCAAGTTGATGTTCGCGTTCGAGGAATTCGACTTCGGGCAGCTTTCTGAGAGAGATTTCGTTGCCCGGAGCGGCACTTTGAAAATTGACGATGCGTTGGGCGACTACATTGATCCCGTAGTCCGCCCAATGCTTGTCCAGGAAGCCGACCGAGTGCGTTTCAGAGAACACGGCCTCACTGAAGGATTCGGTGAATTGCTGGCGGAAGGCGAAGGAGGATAAGTAGTCGAGTACGCCGCGGCCTTCCCAGCCGTTACCCAACTGGGTTTTGGCATTGACCGTCATGGTGACGCCGGCGGTGGGCGTGATGCCGTTAATGGCGGTCGAGGGCGTGGTGGGCACGGTGAAGATCAGGGCGTCGAAATCGGTGGTGGGACTGACTTTGCCGCGGAAGTCGGCGTGATGGGCCAGGCCGACCTTGGAAAAGAAGTCGACGTTGTAGGTGAGATCGTAGCTGCGATTGATGGCCCAGAAATAGCTCATACCGATGATTTGGCCGCGGGTGGAGCTGTTGCCGATGTTGGGCATCAGGAAGCCGCTGCGGCGGGGTTCCTTGTCCAGCGCTTTGTAGAAAAACGGGAAGTAAAAGAGCCGCACGCTGCGGATGTGGAGCCAGGCGTTATGCGTGATGGCGCGTTCGCCGGGGATGACGTCGATGGCGGGCGCGTGCATCGTCCACCAGGGTGTGGTGGGGGGGGCGGGAACAAGGCAATCGGTCAGGAAGCCGTGGTGTAGAATGTAGCGGTCGCTAAGGCGCTCGGCCCATTCGCCGGCGAAGTAGAAAGGGTTCTGGGTGGTGAGGCGGCCGGGGCGGGCTACGATGCGGGTGGTGGCCGATCCGGTCACGTTGTAGAACTTGCCGGTATGCTCTTCGACGTTGTACTCGGCGCGGTCGCAGTTGAGTTTTTCGCCGCGCGCGAAGTTTTCGAAATGGACGTTGCCGCGGGCCTCGGCGTATCCGGTGTCGCGGTTGTAGTCGATCTGGTCGGCTTTCAACTGCATGTCGGTGGTCTCGACCAGGGCCGCACCGCGCAGGTGGATCCAGGGGCCGTCCTGCTCCTGGTTGATCGCACGGATTAGGTACTCCTCGGGACCGGGCGCGCCGGGGCGGGCGGGAATCACTCGGGCATTGAGGTTGGCGCTGGGTTGGGTCGCGGGCGCTGGGCCTGCGAATTCAGGGGTATAGGCAGGTTGCGCGGGCAGGCGGAGGGCGAACATGAGCAGAAAAACGACTGGGGCTAAAAAACAGGTTGCGTGACAAACGTTCTGGGTTATGGTACTAAGAAGGGTAGTACCTGATCGGGACTTCGCCTTAGGCGCAAGTAAGGGCCTCAACCGAGAACCGTAACAGAGTGCGGCGGGGGGAGTCAAGACGGGCGGCTGGGCAATCTTTGTGGCCACGAGTTGAATGATGCAGTGTCCGTACTGCTTGACCATAAATGATGAGACGGATGACCGCTGTTCGCGTTGCGCCCGACGTATGCGTGCTCCTAGCCCGCGGGCGGCTCCGGAGGGGTACGTGTCCGATTGGGTTGGCGCCGGGGCGACGGCGGCGGCCCTGGAACCCCGTCGGATTGAAACCGGGGCGCTTGAAGCCCTAGGCGCGTTTGAAACGCCAGGCGGGTTCGAAACGTCAGGCGGGTTCACAACTCTTGAAGGCGGCCGGAGGGCCACCAATGCCGCGGCGCCTCGTGCAGAGCGCCGCGAGGTTGGCGCCGCCGAGGGGTATCAGCAGGCGCTGTTCCGCGACGGCGGCGCGAATCCCAAGGTGGTCCCGATCCCCATGCTGACGCCGGCGCGGCGGGAGCCACGGGAAGCTCCCCGGCGTAGAATGTCGCGGCAGGCGGGCTCGCCGCAGGAGCGAACGGCGCGCGGGACTGCGCTGGCGGAGCGTAGCGCCCGGGCGGCGCAGCAGGATCTGTTTCAGGGCGCCGAGCCGGCGGCCGTGCCGGCAGAAGTCATCTGCTGCGATGCGCCGGTGGCGGTGCCCGCGCAAAGAATGCTGGCCGCGGCTACGGACGCGAGCTTGATCCTGGTGGCGACGGGTGTGGTGCTGGTGGTGTTTCTGGTGGGCGGCGGCGAGATGGTGTTCGATCGCGACACGGCTCCGTTCCTGGCGGGCGTGGTGGCGGTGTTGGCGCTGTTTTACCGCGTCCTGTGGGGGATCGCCGACGGCGATACTCCGGGCATGCGCTTTGCCGGATTGCGGCTGGTGGATTTCGACGGGCGCAAGCCGCAGCGCGAGGCGCGGCTGCTGCGGCAGGCCGCCGGATTGTTGAGCCTCTGCTCGCTGGGGCTGGGTTTGGTGTGGGCCCTGGTGGACGAGGAGAGCTTGACCTGGCACGATCACATCTCGAAGACTTTTCCGACGGCGGGATGACGCGACGGCGGCGGTCCGGGGGGAGCCGCGGGGTTGCTGGTCCCCGCCCTTGTACGGGCGGGGCTATTGGACGCGGTGGCGCGGACGGGGGAGCGCGGACGGCGGACGGCGACCCGATCCGCCAACTGAAGTGCTAGGCTGAGAGTGTGAGCCGCCCGGTTTCCTGTTATCGTCCGTCCCGCCGTTACTACCTGCTGCTGCTGCTCGCGCTCGCGGGCGTGGGGCTGTCGGCGTGGAGTGGAGTTCGCTGGCCCGCGGCGTGGCTGGCGGCGGGCGGATTCGGAGCGTCGGCGCTGGCGGTGCTGGCGCTGGTGCTGCGGCCGGCGGTGGAGATTCACGAAACGCACTTGAAGCTGGGGCGGCGCTCGATTGCGTGGCGGGACATCCGGCGGCTGGACCGCACGGCGTGGAACGTGCCGCTGGTGCTGCGACTGACCTTGATCGCCAAGCCTGGGAGCGGCAAGAGCGGGCCGGAGCGTCTGACCCTGATTTATCCCGGCGATCTGGACGGCTGCAGGAGCCTGCTACGGCACCTGCGGCGGTATTCGCGGGAGGCCTTGCTGGATGGCGTCCCGTATCCTAAGTTCTGGGGTGAAGCGGCTTCCCAGACTGGTCCATCGCCAGCGGGGCAGCCGCGTCAATTGCCGCCGGGGCAAGGGCCCCTGAAGCAAATCCCTCCGGCGCGCTATCCGTTGCTGCGGCCCGACGACGAAGAGGAAGTGGAGCGAATGTTCCAGCGCCTCAAAGCCGAGGGCACGCTGGAGCAGCCCGGACCGATCGGCCAACAACGAGGCGAGCCGCGCGGTCCCGACGAGCAGTAAGCTCCGGCGAGCCGTCGCGCGGAGCGGCCAGCTGGACGGGCCAATTGTCGCGCGAGCTTCTTTATTAATCCAATTTGATGATGCGTGTATTGCGAGTTGCCGTACTGGTCGCGGGCTCACTGGCGGCGGTGGGATTTGTGTTCCACAACGCGGTGCTGGGCGCGATCGGCGGGTACCTGGTGCGGGAGCAGGCTCCGGGGAAGGCCGATATCGCGATCGTGCCGGGAGGGGACTGGTCCGGGAAGCGGATTCTCACGGCGGCGGAACTGGTGCGGCAGGGGTACGCGCCGGTGGTTCTGGTAAGCGGACCGAGCGGGGAGTACGGGCTGCATGAGTGCGAGCTCGCGATTGCCTTCGCCGTCAAGGCGGGTTACCCGGAGTCGTATTTCCGGCACATGGAACACGACGGGCGATCCACCCGGGACGAGGCTCTTCTGGCGGCTCCGATCCTGCGCCAGATGCACGTCCACACGGCGCTGCTGGTCACCAGCAGCTTCCACACGCGGCGCGCGGGCGCTGTGTTTCGGGAGGTGACGCCGGACATCACCTACATTGTGGTGGGCGCGCCGGATCAATATTTCTCGGTCAACGGGTGGTGGCGCGACCGGGAGGCGCGCAAGATCACGCTGCTGGAATGGACCAAGACAGTCGCGAACTGGTTCAAGTTATGAGAAACGACGTGCGGTTTCTGTGGCCGTACCTGGCGCGCTACCGGCGCTTGTTCGCGCTGGGGTTCGGGGCGCTGGCGTTGAAGAGCGGAATCGGCGCGGCGGTGCCGCTGGCTATGCGGGCGGGGATCGATGCCATGGTCGCGGGGCGGGCCTTGCGCTTGGTGTTCGGATTCGCGGCGCTGATGTTTGGGCTGGCGCTGGTGAAAGGGCTGTTCCAATACTGGATGCGCGTGATCCTGATCGGCATCTCGCGGGACATCGAATACGATCTGCGCAACGATCTGTTCGCCCGATTGGTCACGCTGGACGCCGGCTTTTACGGGCGCACACGGGCGGGCGACATTCTGGCGCGGGCGACCAACGATATGAACGCCGTCCGCATGATGTTGGGGCCGGGGGTGATGTATTGGTTCGAGACGTCCCTGACGCTGGTGTTCGCGGTGGCGGTGATGTTGCGCACGGACTGGCCGCTTACGCTGGCGGCGCTGGCGCCCGCGCCGCTGGTGAGCCTGGCGGTGCTGAAGTTCGGGAGCAACATCCACGATCGCTTTGAGAAGATCCAGGCGGCGTTTTCCGACATCAGCAGCCGGGTGCAGGAGACGCTGGCGGGCGTGCGGGTGGTGCGCAGCTACCGGAAGGAACGCTGGGAGCTGGAATCGTTTGAACGGCTGAATCGCGATTACATCCGCGAGAATCTGCGGCTGGCGCGGATCTCGGCGCTGTTCGATCCGTTTCTGGGTTTCCTGGTCGGATGCGCTTATGTGGCGGTGCTGGCGGTGGGCGGCGGGCGGCTGGCGTCGCACAAGATTTCGGTGGGCAGATTCGTCATGTTTAACACCTACATGGGCATGCTGGTGTGGCCCATGATTGCGGTGGGCTGGGTGGCGAACCTGATGCAGCGCGGGCGGGCGTCGCTCGCGCGAGTGCGGGAGTTGCTGGACGAGCGTCCGCGGATCGCTGCGCCGGAGAGGGCGCGGACGCTCTCGCAACCGGTGCGCGGGGACCTTGAGCTGCGGGGCGTTACGGTACGGTATGGCGAGCGAAGCGCGCTCGCAGGGATCGATCTGCGGGTGGCGGCGGGCTCTACTATGGCGATTGTGGGGCGCACTGGCTGCGGTAAGACTACGCTCGCGAATCTGATTCCGCGGCTGATCGATCCTAGCGACGGCGCGGTATTCCTGGACGGGATCGACCTGCGCGAGGTGGCACCGGAGGATCTGCGGCGGGCCATCGGTTACGTGCCGCAGGAGACGTTTTTGTTCAGCGCTACGCTGGGGGAGAACATTGCCTTTGGAGTTCCGGGTGCTCGCGCGGAGGAAATCCGGCGGGCGGCTCGCGCGGCGGGGCTGGAGCCGGATCTGGAGACGTTTCCAGAGGGGCTGAATACCGTGGTCGGCGAGCGCGGCATCACGCTAAGCGGCGGGCAGAAGCAGCGGACGGCTATCGCTCGGGCGCTGTTGCGCGATCCTCGGATTCTGATTTTGGATGACGCGCTGGCTAGCGTCGATACTGCTACCGAGGAGCGGATTCTCGGGGAGCTCGCGGGGGTGATGCGGGGGCGCACTACCATTTTGATCTCGCACCGGGTGTCGACGGTTCGTCACGCGGACTGCATTGTGGTGTTGGACGGCGGGGCGGTCGCGGACTTGGGGTCGCACGCGGAACTGCTGGAGCGCGGCGGGTATTACGCGGAGTTGTATCGCAAACAACTTTTGGAAGAAGAGTTGGAGGCGGTTTGAGTGCTTCGGCCGATGCCGGAATGCTCTCGCTAAGACGCTGAGACGCTAAGTTTCGGGTAGTGGTCAGTTTGAAAGTGGATACCAATACACTTCAGCGGGTTGGTGACAATCCAGCCAGGTAAGCGCCGACCCATTGCGCAGACTTCCGTGACGGCGTTTATCGGGATCGATCCCCCGCCCAGAAGCCGTAGCTCGCACTGTGCTCCTACACTGTCCGCGGAGCCGCATTCGAGAGATCGTCGGTTAATATAGGAACCGGGGAAGCAGGGTCAATGCGCCTGACACGATTCGTGGTGGTGTGGTGCCTCTGTGGTTGCACATCGTTTGCGCAACTCACGGTGCGCCCCTTGCTGAACCTACCGGGTGAGACCGAGCATCCCAGTTTGTCTCCGGATGGAAAGACGTTGGCTTTCTCGTGGTTTGCTCCGGACAACAGCTCTCCAAATCCGGGTCGAGTTGTCGATGACTGGGGGATCTATGTGCGGCCCGTGGGCGGAGGTACTCCGCAACGATTCGATTTAAGGAAGAGCGTCCTGGATGCCTCGATCGAAGAGCTCGGGGTGGGGTTAAGTCCTCAGTGGTCGCCCGACGGGAAAGGGATCGCGTTTACTCGTAGCGGAACGCCGCGCACCGATTACTTGCGCATTAAAGCCGTAACCGGAGGCGAGGAACGGGGCTTGGGCACAATCACGGGCGGCTCTCTGGCCTGGAGTGCGGATGCAGGCGCGGTCATCGCCGCGGGATACTACGGGCCGGATTCAGAAGGCCAGGACCGCCAGAGAAGACCCACCTTGTGGCGTTTCCCGTGTCGCCGGAAAAGAGCCCTTGGCTCTTGGCGCAACAAGGCTTCGACCCAGCCGTGTCCCCGGATGGGAAGATGGTTGCCTACGTGCGTGGTGGCCTCTTCGTGCTTCCGCTGACGCCCGATGGACGGGCCGCAGGAGCCGAGAGGATGGTGACGCTAGATCCGTTGAGCGCCGCGAACCCGGTCTGGATCTCCAATCGTGAAATCGCATATTCGACAGGCGGGGATTCGTCCCTCCTGCGTGTGGTCGAGGCTCGGGAAGGAGCGGTCCCCCGGGACGCAGGCAGTATCAACGGTGAAGTCCTGTCTCTGGCTCGGTCGTCCACGGAAGGAACTGTCTTGGCGACCAATTGGGCGCACGATGATTCCTTCTGGCGCGTCGATCTAAAGGCTGCAAGTCCGCGCCTTGAAAAAATCCGGCAGTTGCCGTGGAATACCTCGGGGCTGCGTCTGACTCCGGATGGGAAACAAGTCGTTTATCACATCGCCTCGCGCGGAAAATCCCAGATGTTGGTTTCCAATTTGGATGGGACAAACGCCCGGCAGCTATTCGAACTCGATTATGCCGGGATGGGGAGCGTCGAATTCTCGCCCGACGGCAGTCAATTTGCTTTCGGCGCGTTACTTCGGTACCCGAAATCCGGTTGGGATCGCCCGTCGGTCCATTTGTTTGTTGCTTCCCTGTCGACCAAGGCTCCCCGCCGCCTGTTGCCGCAATACGACCTTGTGGAACTGGAATTCTGGTCGACAAATGCCCAAATCGCGGTTCATATGCCACCAGATCAACCCCTGATACCGGATCCACCGCCCGGCCTTGAACTCCAAGTCGATGCGGCAAGCGGAGCTTCGACAATCGGAGTTCCTGTGTCTCCGCTACCACCCCGGGAGCAACTCGCGGCCGAAATGCGCCGCGCGGAGCCCGAAGCGTTAGACGCGGTTGTAGGAAAGAACGAGGTCTACTTCATCCGCCAAGACGCGAACCCGCCCACAGAACAGGGACTGAATCTCTATCGTTTCGATCCAGCAAATCGCATGTCCCGGATTATCGTCAGTGTTGGTTTTGCAGGGCCAATGCAACTTTCGACTGACGGGCGGTTCCTCTATCTTGAGCGGCACGAGCCCGCAAAGCAACAAGCGGTGACGATTCAAGGCTTGAAGTGAAGGAGCGCGCCGCACCCTGGCGGACTCTCGACACGATGCTGCAAGGTCAGCCATAGCACTCCCCGCGGCAGATTACTCCCGTGACGTCGGCGTCACGTCAACTTGACGCAAACGCGCAAACCGTCGACTCGCGCACCGGATACAGCAGCGTCGCTAGTCCCGTCCGCGAAAGTGTTCAAACTGACCACTACCAAGTTTCGTCTCACAACGCACGGCCGGATCTGGTTGAGCAAACATGATCCAATGGAGGCCGGTTGCTGCGAGATGAAACTTTGCGTCTCAGCGTCTTAGCGAGAGCGTTCCGGGGTCGGCCTCGCGCCTCCCTTTTGCGCCTCGGCGGCTTGGCGTGAATCGGAATGGCGCGCTAGTACCAGTCGCGCAGGCGGACGTCGATGCCGGTGCCCTTTAGCGCGGCTTCGAAGACTTTCAGATCCGAACCCATGTAGTGATAGGGGTACACGATCTTGGGGTGGAAGGCTTTCACGGCTTCGGCGGCTTCGTCGGGCGGCATGGTGTAGGGCAGGTTCATGCACACGAAAGCCACATCGATGTTCTTGAGCGCGCGCATTTCCGGGATGTTCTCGGTGTCGCCCGAGAAGTAGAAGCGCATGCCGCCGTAGGTGACGACGTAACCGTTGCCTCGGCCCTTGTCGTGATAGAGCTGGCCGGCGGCGGGACCGCGCTTCATGTTGTACATGGGGATGGCTTCGATGGTCCAGGCGCCCAGCTTTTTGGTGTCACCGTTTTTCATCACGGTCGCGTCTTTGACCGTGGCGGCTACGGCGGCGGGGGCGATGATGGTGGTGCCGGCTTTCTTCACTTTGTCGATCATGGCGGGGACCAGGTGGTCGCCATGGATGTCGGTGAGCAGGATTACGTCGGCCTTAGGTAAACCGTCGTAGCTGCCTTGAGCGGGGTCGACGTACACCACCTGGCCGCCGGCTTCGATCATCAGGCTGGCGTGCTGGATGGGCGTGATTTTGAGGGTGCCGGCCGAGGTCTTGAACTCTTCGGCGGCCTTGGCGGCGAAGGCGGGAGCGGCGAGCGCTCCTAGGGTGAATACACTAGCGGCGATTGCGCCTGCAACTGTGGTACGGTTCATGCGGTCAATTATACAAGGTGCGAAACGGAGAAGGGAGCCGCGGCGTCTGGAAGTCCGATGAGCAAACCGGGCTTGGGAATGGCAGCGTCACTGGTGTTGACGCTATCGAGTTCCGCGGTTGCTCAATGGGTGAATGTTCCCGGGAAGCGCAGGACGTCCCTGGATGTCACCACATTCCTGAGCAAACGTCGTGTGCTGGGGCAGACGCCGGACCTGGATTCAGTCACGCCGCGAACACCCGACGGCAAACCCGATCTCTCCGGAACCTGGGAGGCCGATAAGGCAGGTTTCAGCGAGGATCTGGCCGCCTATCTTAGACCGGGCGAACTTCCCATCCGGGCTTGGGCGCAGGCGGTCACCGACGAGAGGAACTCCAGTCAGAGCGCCGGAGTTCCAACGGCCCGCTGCCTTCCCCCTGGCATTCCTCTGCTTACCAGCTCAGCGGTTGCGCATCCGTTCAAAATCGTGGAAGTACCCGGGCTGGTGACGATTCTCTACGAGTACTTTGGCGAATTTCGTCAAATTTTTCTGGACGGCCGGATGGTGTCGAAGGACGCGAATCCGACATGGCTGGGGTATTCCACTGGCCGTTGGGACGGCGATGTTTTGGTCGTCGACACTCGCGGGTTCAACGGCAAAACCTGGCTCGATAGCGCCGGGCATCCAGCTACGGAGGCCCTGCATGTGACCGAGCGCTTCCAGAGGCTCGACTGGGGGCATCTGGAAATTCAACTTACCATCGACGACCGACTAGCCTACACCAAACCGTGGACGGTGACGTTACAGATGCATGCACTCACCAAAGGCGAGTTGTTGGAATTCGTGTGCGGAGAAAACGAAAAGGATTTACGGCATGCCAGGTGAGGCGCCGGTTCACAACCGGCGCGCAGGATGCCATCCTGCCCCACTGAGTACGTGTTAGCCTTCGATTTAGGGAGAGTCAGGGAGGGAGTCCATGCGTAACTTCGCGATCCTGTCGATCATTTCGTGCGCTGCCGCCAGTGGGCAGGTTACCGGGAGCATCACCGGGTCGGTGACCGATCCCAGCGGGGCGGCCGTTCCCAAAGCGAAAGTGTCCCTCATGCTGGCGGGGGGCGCACGCGTGGTGGCCGAGACGGAGACTACAGCCCAGGGATTGTTTTCGATCGAGACGATCCGCCCGGAGTTGTACGATTTGAAAATCGAGGCGGCGGGTTTTGTGGCCTACACGCTGCGCAACATGAAAGTGGACCCCTCGCGCGCTACCGACCTTCCTCCGGTGAGGCTGGAAGTGGCCGCGAACAGAACCTCGGTGGATGTGACGGCGGGCCTGGAGACGGTGCAGGTGGGCGGTCCGGAGATTTCGACCACCGTCACGGTCGACCAGATCAAGAATCTGCCGGTGGCCGACCGGGGTCCGCTGGCGTTCATCCAAACACAGGCGGGCGTGGGGGCCACGCAGTATGAGACCGATATCGACGGGCAGCGGTCCTCTTTCAGCACCGTCACACTGGATGGCATCAATATTCAGGACAATTACATTCGCACCGGCGGCTTGGACTATGTACCCAACAAGTTGTTTCTGGATCAGGTGAAGGAGTTCACGGTCAACACGTCCAACATGAGCTCGGTGGAGAGCGGGGCTTCGCAGGTGAATTTTTCGACGCCCTCGGGGACCAATCAATTTCACGGCGACGTATTGTGGCAGAACCGCAACAATTCGACGGCCGCGAACGATTTCTTCGACAATTCCGACGGAGTGCATCTGCCTCGGTTGAATTTGAATCAGGGCGGCGGCAGCGTGGGCGGGCCCATCAAGCACGACCGGCTGTTTTTTTACACCAACTATGAGTTTTACCGGCTGAGCAGCCAGACTGCGGTGGATCAAACCATCCTGACGGCCACCGCGCGGCAGGGGATTTTCAAGTACGTCACGGCCGCCGGCCAGGTGCAGCAACTGAACCTCTTGAATTACGTGGGCCTGCAGCCGGACCCGGCGATGGCGGCGAACCTGGCGCAGGTGCCGGGTCCGGACAAGATCAACAACTTTCGCGTGGGCGACAGCCAGCCGGGGCAGTTGCTGAACACCGGGGGGTACTCGTTTCTGGTGCGGGACAATGTGGACGAAGACAATGTCACGGGCCGCCTGGACTACTACGTGGCGGCGAAGCATTCCATCCAGGCTAGCTATGCCTGGAACCGGGAATTCGTCGACCGGCCCGACGCCGGTGTGGGCTACGGAACCATTCCGCCGGTTTCCAACGACAACGCGCGAAATTTTCTCTCGCTGGCGTGGCGGTACAGTCCGTCGGGATCATTGACCAACGAGGTGCGGGCGGGGTTCAACCTGGCTCCGGCGACCTTCTCGAATTCGGAGAAGCTGCCGCCGTACCTGATCGGCGGAACCATCTGGAGCTCGCCGGTAGCCACCGCCAGCGCTAATGGCCTGCTACCGCAAGGGCGCAACACGCGCACGTACGCGCTGCAAGACAACGCCAACTGGGTGCACGGGCGGCACACGGTTTCCTTTGGATTCCAAACCCAACTGGTGTATGTGCGGACCTACGACTACTCGGGGACCGTGCCGCAATACAACGTCGGCATCACGTCTTCACAGCAGCAGAACAACCTGCTGTTTTCGACGGATCTGCCGGGCCTCAATAGTAGTAACGATTTGAACACCGCCAATCTGCTGCTGGCGTCGCTGGCCGGGCTGTTGGACAACGCCGGCGTCACCTACAACGTGAACAGCCGGACCTCGGGCTATGTACCCGGCGCGCCGTATCTGCGCCACTGGAATTTCAATAACTACGCGTTTTACGGCATGGATCAATGGAAACTGCCCAAACGCGTGACGCTGACGGCGGGCGTGCGCTGGGATTACTACGCGCCGCCGAACGAGCGCGACTCGCTGGAGCTGCAGCCGGTGCTGCTCAACGGCGACGCGCGCACGACCCTGCTCAACCCCAACGGCACGCTGAATTTCGTGGGCAACTCGGTGGGCCGGCCGTATTACAACAAGGATCTGACCAATTTCGCGCCGAATGTGGGCCTGGCGTGGGATGTGTTCGGCAACGGCAAGAGCTCCATGCGGGCGGGGTACGGCATTCACTACGTGAATGACGAAAACCTGACGGTGGCCGAAGCGTACACTTTCACCAATCCCGGTTTGCAGGGCTTCAACGATCAGTTCGATCTGTCGGGTTTTATTTCGAAGCCCCCGGCGCTGCCCGCGCCGCCGTACCAAGTGCCGTTGACGTTCTTCCAAGGGTACCAGCAGAATCCAGAGGTGTACTACGGGATGATCGATCCGGGACTACGGACCCCGTACGTGCAGGAGTGGAATTTCTCCTTGCAGCAGGAAATCAAGGGCAACATCATTGACGCACGCTATGTCGGCAACCACGCTACCAAGCTGCTGCGGGGATTCGACTACAACCAGGAAGACATCGTCACCAACGGGTTTCTGGCTGATTTCCTGAAGGCTCAGAGCAACGGCAACCTGGCGCTGGCTGCGGGGGACGGATTCAGCCCGGCCTACAATGCGAAGATTCCGGGTAGCCAGCCGCTTCCGGTGTTCGCCAAGCTGTTCAAGGGCGGACTCTTGACCGATCCCACTTACAAGACCTTGATCCAACAGGGGCAAGCGGGCGAGCTGGGCTTCCAGTATCAACTCGCCGGCGAGAACGGCTCCCTGAATTTCTTTCCCAATCCGAACGCGTTCGCCTCGACGTTCGTTACCAACTTCAGCAACTCGACCTATGACGCGCTGCAACTGGAAACGCGGCGGCGATTGAAGAACGGACTCTCCTACCAGGTGAATTACACGTTTTCAAAATGGCTCTCGGATGCCGCGGGCGTCGACCAAGTGCGCTATGAGCCGTTCCTGGATATCAACAATCCGAAGATCGAAAAGGCGCGCACGCCCACCGATCTCACGCATCAGTTCAAGGCCAACTACATTTACGAGTTGCCGATGGGTCCGGGACATAGATTCACGAAGAAAGGTTGGGACCGGGCTCTGAGCGGATGGAAGACCAGTTCCAACCTCTTCTGGATCTCGGGCAATCCGTTCTCGATGTATTCGGGCTACGGGACGACGCTGAGCCAGTTGGATTCGGGCACCAATGAAGCTGTGACGAGTCTGTCCAAGGGCCAACTGGACACTCTGTTGCAGTTCCGCATGACGGGGGGCGGCCCCTACATGGTGGCGGCGTCGGCGATCGGGCCGGATGGGCGCGGGGCGGTGGCGAACCAGGGCCAAGCGCCATTCACCGGGGAGGCGTTCTTCAATCCGGGGGCGGGGCAGGTGGGGACGCTGCAGAAGCGCATGTTTACCGGACCGAGTGTGTTCAACTGGGACGCGGCCGTGATCAAGGAGACGCCATTGCGCGAGCACGTGGCGTTGGAATTGCGCGTGGAGGCGCTGAACGTGTTCAATCACCCCACGTTCGCCATGTTCAGCCAGAGCATCGACCAGTTGCAATTCGGCAAGGTGACCAACGAGGCGACCGCGCCGCGGCGGTTGCAGTTCGGCGCTAAGCTTAGGTTTTGAATGTCACCGATCGCTGGGGTATGGCGCCGGGCGTCGATACGAGTATCGACGCGGCAAACACGAGTGTTCGCGCCACGTCTGGTGGCGGGAATTGCACTTGTTTTCCCGGCTCTGGCGCAGTTGCCTACTTGTACTGCGCCGGCGTGGTCCGCTTGCGATTTGGCGTTCGATCTGGATGCCGGCGCTCCCGCTAACGTCGAGCTGCGCGGGGAGTTCCGGTCGCCTCGGGCGCGCACGCTGGCGCTCATCGCGTTCCGCGATTCGGAGCGGCGGTGGGTGATCCGGTTTGCGCCCACTGAGGCTGGGCCTTGGGAATACCGGCTGACCAGCAACGTGAAGAGCTGGGATGGGCAGCAGGGCCGGGTGACCGGCTCAGAGTCGGATGCTCCGGGGTTTGTGCGGGTGGCGAATGTGCACCACTTTGCGACCGAAAACAATCTGTCGAACCCCAAGCCGCATTTGTGGATCGGCACGGAGCTGGAGAACTTCCTGAAGATTCCGCGCGCGGAATTCAGCACCCTGGTCGAGCAACGCGCCAAGGATCAGTTCACGCACTTGCGGGTGACGATCGACGCGGGAGCGGATCTGCGGGAGGCCGCGGACCGGGTGCGCGAGATCAACTCGCGCGGGCTGGTCGCGGATCTGGCGCTGGCTGCGATTCCCGTGGAACGGGAGGCCCGGCGAACGTATCTCATGGATTTGGTCCCGCGCTTCGCCGCGCTGAATATCGCTTGGATGGGCTCGCCTGCGTTCGAGAATCAGCGCAAGGAGGTGTTGGACGATGCCGGGACACTGATCGCGCGCCTGGATCCGTATCAACATCCGCGGACGTCGATGGCGGGGACGACTTCGGCTCCGCTGAGCGGGGGATCGCCGCCGACGGCTCCGGGGCCGCCTGCTCAGGGGCTGCCCGCTCAAGGGCCGTCTGCTCAAGGGCCGTCCGCTCAGGGATGGATGACATTCCTGAGCTACGGGACTGCCGCGGCCGACGTCGGCGCCGTGGAGCACCAGTCGTATCAGTTTCCGGCAGTGAACACGGGCATCCATTCCGTGCGGGATCTGTGGAACGCCACTATGAACGGGCAGTATCCGGGTTCGGGGGACGGCGCTTACATGACCGCGTGGCGCAAGTTCATGGCGGGGAATCGCTACTGGGAGCTGGAGCCGTACTTCGATGTGGACGGCGGGCGCGCGGTGGCGCTTGAGGGCGTCGAGTACATCGTGTACGTCGAGAAACCGGGGCCGGTGGAGGTGACCGTCGAGAATCATGGCTACGATGTGGCCTGGATCAATCCGCTGACGGGCGAACGCATCAAAGCCAAGGATTACAGGGGCCAGCACTACACCGGCGAGCCGCCTGACCGGTCGCATGAATGGGTCCTGCACCTTTCGCGCGAAGGCACCAAGGAAGGGATGCTTAAGAGCTATAAGTTCGAGTCGCGGCGCGTGCCGGTGCAGGAGGTCGAGAGCAACGCGGACAAGGTTCCTTTCGATGTTTCGATGCCGGCGGAAGGGGACTTGTCGATATCCAAGCCGGCCGCTTACGCGCTGAGGATTCGGCGCGAGTCGCGCGCTACCCGGTCGCTGTTGGTGGAGTGGACTGTGGAGGCCCCGGCGGACGGCGAGGGGTATCGCGTGGCGGGGACCGGGCGCGAGGGCACGCTGCGGATTCCGGAGTCCATCGCGCATAAGCTGCCGGCGGTGCTCAGCATGCGGGTGCAGATCCTCAACGCCAACGGGAAGGCTTACGAGTTGGACCGGGCTTATAGGCTGGTGCCGTGAGCGGGCCGGACGAACCGGGGGCGCTCCGCGCGGACCGGGGGGTCCGCCCTACTTGAAGGTTCTGGCGATCGATACTACTTCGGAATGCGGCAGCATCGCTCTGGTGGAGGGCGCGCGCTTGATCGAGGAAGTGCCGCTGCATTCGCCCGACGGTTTCGCTCACGTTTTGTTTCAGGCTATCGAGCGTCTCCTGGCGGGTCACCAGATTGAATTGGGCGGATTGGATGGATTTGCCGCGGCGGCAGGGCCGGGGTCCTTCACCGGCGTGCGGGTCGGACTCACGGCCGCTAAGGGCTTGGCGGAGGCGGTTGGACATCCGGTGGTGGCGGTTTCGAATCTGCAGGCGCTGGCGTGGTTTGGATCGCGGGAGTTGCGGGCTCCGGTGCTCGACGCGCGGCGTGGCGAAGTCTATGGAGCCGTGTATGATTCCGCGCTGAATTTGGTGCATGAAGAGACGGTTTCGCCCTTCCGCGCGTGGCTGGAGAGCTTGCCTGCCGGCGATATCGAGATCATAACGAACGGGTTTCCGTTGGGTGAAGAAGCGCCGGGGCTACCGGTGCTCGAGGCGCCCCGCTGGCTGGCTGGGGCGGTGGGACACATCGCGGCGGCCCGTTTGGCGGCGGGCGCGGGCCAGGACCCGGCCCAGATCGACGCCAACTACGTCCGGCGATCCGACGCGGAGCTGGCCTGGATCGACCCGCGGGCTGCGGAAAAAAGCGGCGCTTAGGGCGGACCGCGAAGTCCTAAGGTGGGAGTTTGCCGCAAACGTCTTGACTGTGGTTGCGCAGAGCGCATATACTCGTTGGCGTAATCCGGGATGAGCCTTGCGCCCGCCGGTGCGCAGTAATTCGATTCACGGAGGATAAGTTATGGCGAAACAAAGTACACAGCACAAGCTGGACCGGGTTCGACCGCCGCGTGTGCATGTCACTTACGACGTTGAAATTGGCGACGCCATCGAATTGAAGGAGTTGCCGTTCGTCATGGGCGTGTTAGGAGATTTCTCCGGCCAGCCTACCGAACCGCTGGCGCGCCTGCGCGACCGCAAGTTCGTGGAGGTGACTCCGGATAACTTCGACAGCGTGCTGGAAGGCATGAAGCCGCACCTGGCTTACTCGGTCGAAAACAAACTGGCCGAGGATCCCAACGCTCCTCAATTGCGCGTGGATCTGCAGTTCCGGAGCCTGGAAGATTTCGAGCCGGAAAACGTCGCCAAGCAGGTGAAGCCGTTGCGCGAGCTGTTGGAACTCCGGACTCGTTTGAGCGATCTGCGCGGCAGCCTCCAGGGCAACGACAAGCTGGAGCAGGCGCTGCTGGACGCAGTGGGCAATACGGACAATTTGAACAAGTTGAAGAAGGAAATGGGTGAGGGAGGGTCCAATGGCTGAACCGAAACGGGGAGCGGCGCCCAAAGCGGCCGCGCCAAGCGAGCAAGTGCTCGAAAAGAGCCTGCTCGACACCATCGTTGAAGAAGGACGTCTGGCCAAGGACGATTCCGGCAAGGAGCGCGGAAAGAACCTGGTCAAGGAATTCGTGGCGCAGGTGCTGGAAGGGTCGATGACCGTCACGCGGGACGCGGAGACGATGATCAACGCCCGTATCGCGCAGATCGATCACCTGCTCTCCATCCAGCTCAACGAAGTCCTCCACCATCCGACGTTCCAGAAGCTGGAGGGAAGCTGGCGCGGTCTCAAGTATCTGCTGGATCAGAGCGAGACCAGCGACCAGTTGAAGATCAAGGTTCTGAACGTCACCAAGCGGGAATTGCTGCGCGATCTGCAGCGCGCTCCGGAGTTCGACCAGAGCACGCTGTTCAAGAAAGTGTACGAAGAAGAGTTCGGCATCTTCGGTGGAGCGCCGTTTGCCTCGCTGATCGGAGATTACGAATTCGGACGCGGACCGGAAGACATGGAACTGCTGGAACGCGTCGCCCAGACCGCCGCTGCGGCGCACGCTCCGTTCTTATCCGCCGCCAGCCCCGAGTTTTTCAACCTGGAAAGCTTCGCGCAGCTGGACGCACCCCGGGACATCGCCAAGATCTTCGACACCACGGAGTACGCCAAGTGGAAGTCCTTCCGGCAAAGCGAAGATTCGCGCTACGTCGGCCTGACTTGCCCGCGGGTGCTGGGCCGGCTGCCCTACGGCAAGGAGACCAAGCAGGTGGAAGCCTTCCACTACGAGGAAAACGTGGATGGAAGCGACCACTCCAAGTATTTGTGGACCAACGCGGCCTACTCGCTGGGCGCGCGCCTGACCAATGCGTTCGCGCTGTACGGCTGGTGCGCGGCCATCCGCGGCGTGGAGGGCGGCGGGCTGGTGGAAGGTCTTCCGGTGCATAACTTCTACACCGACGAAGGCGACGTGGCGATGAAGTGTCCCACCGAAGTGCCCATCACCGACCGGCGCGAAAAGGAGCTGGCCGATCAGGGCTTCGTTCCGCTGGTGCATTGCAAGGGCACGGACTACGCCGCGTTTTTCAGCGTGCAAAGCACGCAGAAAGCCAAGATCTACGACAAGGACGCGGCCAACGCGAACGCGCGGCTGTCGACCCAGTTGCCGTACATTTTCGCGGTGTCCCGTTTCGCGCATTATCTGAAGGCCATGATGCGGGATAAGATCGGCAGCTTCATGTCGCGCTCGGACTGCGAGCGCTGGCTGAATAACTGGATCTCCAACTACGTGACCCCGGACGACAACGCGTCGCCGTCGGTCAAGGCTTCGCATCCTTTGCGCGAAGCGCGCGTGGAAGTGGCGGAGGTGCCGGGTAAGCCGGGCGTGTATCGGGCGGTGGCGTTTATGCGGCCGCACTTCCAGTTGGACGAACTCTCGGTTTCGTTGCGCCTGGTGGCCGAACTGCCGGCGTCGACCCGGAAGTAAGTTTCTTGATCCGTAGTGATCCGCAGTATGGAGATGTTACGCGAATATGAGTGAAGGAGGGTAACGAACCCCATGGCAAAAGTTGATTTTTTTCTGAAGATTGACGGCATCGAAGGCGAGAGCATGGATGCCAAACACGCAAAGGAGATCGAGCTGCAGAGCTGGAGTTGGGGGGCGATGAACAGCGGTACGTTCTCGTCCACGATGGGCGGCGGCGCGGGTAAGGTTTCGATGCAGGACTTCACCTTCTCCCAGGTGATCCAGAAGTCCACGCCGAAACTGGTGAAATCCTGCGCGACGGGCGCGCACATCGCCAACGCGCTGCTGACGTGCCGCAAGGCCGGCGGCGGCAATCAGCCGGGTCAGGAGTATCTGAAGATCAAGTTCTACGACATCCTGGTTTCGCATTACCAGACCGGCGGACACGGCGGCGACGTGGTTCCGACCGACTCGATTTCGCTGAACTTCGCGAAGATCGATTTTTCCTACGCTCCGCAGAAGCAAGACGGAACTCTGGACGGCCCGATCGTGGCGACGTTCGACCTCAAGACCAATACCGCCAGCTAATCCCGCTCCGGAACGGGTCTCACGTGACAGCGAAGGAGCTTTTTCAAGCGGGGCGGTTGAGCGAATGCGTGCAGGCGCTGAGCGCGGAGGTGCGGGACAACCCGACCGACGCCCGGCGCCGCACTTTTTTGTTCGAGTTGCTGTGTTTTCAGGGCGAATTCGACCGCGCGGAAAAGCATCTTCACGTGCTGGCGGGCGCGAGTCCGGACGCGCAGATGGGCGCGGTGCTGTATTTTTCGACGCTGCACGCCGAACGCGTCCGGCACGAATTGTTTCAAAAGAAAGATTACCCGCGTGCGCCCGTCAGCGGCGAACCGCGCGGGGGCAGCATCACCATAGGGGGCGACGGCCGGCAATTTGAGTCCATCGAGGATGCCGACCCGCGGGTCGGCGCACGGCTGGAGCTGTTCGCCGCGGGCGCCTACCTGTGGATTCCGTTCGAACACATCGAGAAGATCGAGATTCAAGCTCCCAAGCGCCTGCGGGACCTGCTGTGGGTGCCGGCGCTGGTGCGCACCGGGCCGGCGTTCCGGGGAACCGAGTTGGGCGAGGTGCTGATGCCCGTCCTGGCGCCGTTCTCCTACCGGCATCCGGACGACAACGTGAAGCTGGGGCGGGCGACGGAATGGGCGGAGGTGGACGAAGTAGCGGTGCCGTCCGGGCAGCGCGTGTTCACGGTGGACGGCGAGGACGTGCCCCTGCTGGAAATCCGCAGTATCGAATTTGCTCCCGCGGTTGAGGCTGTGACGGCTTCCGAGTCGTCTTAAGTCGCATGCCCCTCCGGGACGATCTGCTCAATCCGATCGACGGCGACAACCCTAGCGGAGCGAATCTGCGATACGCTCCGGTCTTCGACAAAATCAAGGAAGCCCGCCGCGAGGATGACGACGCGCCTCAGGGCGAGTGGCAGCACGAGCGCAAAGTCGCGGACTACAAGGTGGTCCTCAAACTGGCCGGCGAAACGCTGGCCACCAAGACCAAAGACCTGCAGTTGGCCGCCTGGATCACGGAGGCCCAGCTGCGCCAGGAAGGTTTCACGGGGCTACTCGAAGGGCTGCGCCTGATCCGCGGATTGCTGGAGAAGTTCTGGCTCACTGTGTATCCGGAAATCGACGAGGATGGCGACATGGAACTGCGCGCCGCCCCGGTCGAGTGGGTGGGAACGGCTCTGGGCAACGCGGTTCGCAAGGTGCCGATCACGCGCGGCGGGTACGACTTTTTCAAGTACAAGGAATCGCGCGGGGTGGGGTACGAAGATACCTCCGCCAGCGACCAGCAGCAGCAGTTGCGGGCCACCAAGATCTCGGAACGCTTGCTGACGCCCGAGGAGTTCGATAAGGACAGCGACGCGACTCCGACCGCGACTTACGAAGCCTGGCGGGCCACCCTGGAAAGCTGCCTGGAAGAGATGGACGCGATGCAGTTGCTGGGCGAAGAGAAGTTCGGCAATCAAGCGCCGAGCTTCAATCCCCTGCGCACGGCGGTGGAAGAGGTCCGCCACCAGATCCGCATGTTCCTGCAGAAGCGCGGAGAGCCGGCTCCGGCAGCCGAAGCCGCGGCCGAGCCGGAGGCGGAACCGGCGGCGGAGGCGACGGAGTGGGGCGCCGCTCCGGCCGCGCCCCGCGTCAAGCGCAGCGTGGTGGGACTCGAGCCCGTGGATGTGGACGACGCCGCGGCGCGCCTGGACGCCATCGCGCGATTTCTGCGGCAACAGGACGCCAACAGCCCCGGTCCGTACCTGTTGCTGCGCGGTTATCGTTGGGGCGAATTGCGAGGATACGGCGAATACCCCGACCCGATGAATTTGATTCCGCCGAGCAGCGGGGTTCGCCAGAACATCCGGCGGTTGTCCTTGGAATCGAACTGGAGCGAGTTGCTGGAACTGGCCGAAACCGCCATGGCGCAGCCGTGCGGCCGGGCGTGGCTGGATCTGCAGCGCTACGTGGTCCGGGCCGCCGAGGAGTCGGGTTACACCGCCGTTGGCCAGGCCATTCGCAGCGAACTGCGGTTGTTGCTCGCCGACCTCCCGGCATTGCCCACCTGGACGCTGATGGACGACACGCCCACGGCGAACGTGGAAACTCAGACGTGGCTCAAGGAAGTGGCTCCGCCGCCGGAGGCCGCGACTGCGCCGCAGGAGTCGTACGTGCCGCCGCCTTCGGTGCCGTCCTCAATGAGCGACGAGGAAACGCACGCCTCGCCGGTCGCGGAAGGCGAGCCGATCCCTCCGGACACGTTTGATCTGGCCCTCGAGGCCGCCCGCCAGGGACGTTCTTCGGACGCGATCCAGATGCTGGCCGATGAGATTCCCCGGCAGCGCTCCGGCCGCGCGCGGTTCCAGCGCAAGCTGCAGTTGGCGCAGATTTGCATGACCACGGGGCATGAGGCGCTGGCGCAGCCTATCCTGGAAGAATTGATGTCCTCCATCGACACGCACAGACTGGAAGATTGGGAGGCGTCCGACGCGGTGGCGCATCCGCTGGCGCTGCTGTATCGCTGCCTGAAGAAAACCGAGAGCGATGCGCAGGTCAAGAACAAGCTGTACGCGCGCATTTCGCGGCTGGATCCGGTGCAAGCGCTGGAGTGCGCCCGTTAAGGAACTCCTATGGCTCGACCCGATGAACTGGTGGTCACTCCGTCGGTGCTGGACCGCCTGATCGATATGGAGCCGCGCCAAGCGGAAGACTCGCCGTCCACCCGCGCGCAAAGCGTCCGGCGCTTAAGGCTGGCCGTGCGGCGCGATCTGGAATGGCTGTTGAACACGCGCCGCAATCCGGATGAAGCGCCGGAGTCGCTGGCGGAGTTGTCGCAGAGCGTGTACAACTACGGGCTGCCGGATTTTTCGGCGGTGAGTTTGAACTCTCCCAAGGATCGCGATTGGCTGCTGGTGGAAGTGGAGCGCACGGTGGCCCTGTTTGAGCCGCGCCTGAAGGACGTCCGCGTGACGCTGCTGGACACGCCGGGCGTCAATCGCGTCCTGCATTTTCAAATCGAGGGCATGTTGCAAATGGACCCCGCTCCCGAACAAGTCAGCTTCGATACAGTCCTGCAATTGACCAACGGAGAATACCAGATCCGCGGAGACCGCGGTGCGTGACGATCTACTGCTGTATTACGAGAACGAACTCAATTATTTGCGCCAATTAGGCGCGGAATTCGCACACAAATACCCCAAAATTGCCGGCCGTTTGATCCTGGAGGCGGATAAGTGCGAGGATCCGCACGTGGAGCGCCTGCTGGAGGCGTTCGCCTTCATGGCGGCGCGAGTCCACCTGAAAATCGACGACGAGTTTCCGGAGATCACGGAAGCGCTGCTCAGTATCCTGTATCCGCACTATATCCGGCCGATCCCTTCCATGTGCATCGTCCAAATGCACCTGGATGCCGATCCGGGCGGCATGGCTTCCGCCCAGAAAATCCCGCGCGGCTCGGTGCTCAATTCCAAGCCCGTGGGCGGCGTGCCGTGCCGGTTCCGCACCTGTTTCGACACCACGGTGTGGCCCTTGCGCGTCAGCGCGGGAGAGTGGACGTCGCCCGACCGGCTGTCCCCGCCCGTGAAATCGACCGAGGCCGCGGCGGCGGTGCGCATTGCGTTCGAGGGTCCGCAGGAGATGAAGTGCGCCCAGATGGGACTCGATTCGCTGCGCCTGTATCTATCGGGCGAGGCCAATATCGTCCACACGCTGTACGAACTGCTGTGCTCCAACCTCGCGCAGATCCTGGTGCGCGATCCGGCGCCGGGTTCGCGCGTGCGGCCGGTGACATTGCGAGCTGAGAATCTGTCGGCGGCCGGGTTTACGGAACCGGAATCGATGCTGCCCTGGCCTTTGCGCAGCTTCCCCGGTTACCGGTTGTTGCAGGAATATTTTTCATTTCCCGACAAGTATTTCTTCCTCGACGTGAATGGACTGGAGCACGCCTGGCCCAACGGCTTCAACAACCGTTTCGAGCTGGTGTTTCTACTGCGCCCGTTCGAGATGAGCGAGCGCCGCCAGGTGCTGGAGCTAGGCGTGAGCGAACGCACTTTCCGCTTAAACGCCGTGCCGATCGTGAATCTGTTCGCGCAAACCGCCGAGCCGATCTTGTTGGACCAGCGCAAATACGAATACCCGGTGATTCCGGACGTGCGGCGCACGCAAGCCACCGAAGTGTTTTCCATCGATGAGGTGGTGAGCGTCAACCCTCAATCTCACGACATATTGCATTTCGAGCCGTTCTATTCATACCGCCACGCCACGTTGCGCGATAAGAAACAGACCTTTTGGCTAGCGCATCGCCGCCCCTCGGCCCGGCCCGGAGACGAGGGCACGGAGGTGTCGGTGTCGATGGTGGACTTGTCGGCGCGCCCAGTGCGCCCGGACGCGGACACGCTGACGCTGCGCACCACCTGTACGAATCGGGATTTGCCGTCGCGCCTTCCGTTCGGCAACGAGCAGGGCGACTTCGAACTGGAAGGGGGCGCCGCCATCAAGCGCATCGTTGCTTTGCGCAAGCCCACCAACCCGGTGCGTCCGCCGTCGGGCAAAGCCGCGCTGTGGCGGTTGATTTCGCATCTTTCGCTGAACTATCTGTCCCTGGTCGACGAAGGCAAGGAGGCCTTTCAGGAGATTCTGAAATTGTATAATTTCACCGGCTCCGCGTTTTCCGAAAAGCAGGTGGATGGCATTGTGGGCCTGAGCAGCCAGCGCCACTTCGCGCGGCTGATTTCGGAAAACGGCATCACCTTCGCCCGCGGAACCCGCGTGGAGATCGAGTTCGATGAGGAGCAGTATACCGGCACGGGCGTGTACCTGTTCGCGTCCGTCCTGGAACACTTCCTGGGCGAGTACGTTTCGCTGAACAGTTTCACGCAACTGACGGCGCGCACCCGGCAGCGGAAGGAGGTGCTCGGAGAATGGCCGCCACGCGCCGGACAGACGATCCTACTCTAGAGCGGCCGCTCCTGGACGACCAGCGGTACGCGGCCGTCGGAGATCTGCTCCATAAGACTCCCCAGGAATTTCAAATCTTCCAAGTCGTGCGCCTGCTCGAGCGCCTGCAGCCGGACCGCTCTCCCGTAGGCCGTTTCGTGAGTCCTTCGAAAGAGGTGGTGCGTTTCGCGGCGCACTGCTCGTTCCCGTTTCCGGCCAGCCAGATCCAGAATATCGAGTGGCCCGGCGAAGGCGGCGGCCCGCCCAAGGTCTTGATCAATTTCATGGGACTGACCGGGCCTTCCGGCATTTTACCGCTCTATTACACCGGATTAATCGTCGACCGCGTGCGTCAAAAAGACATTGGGCTGCGTGATTTCCTGGATATTTTCAACCATCGCATGATTTCCCTGTTTTATCAGGCATGGGAGAAATACCGGTTTTCAATAGCCTTCGAGCGGCGCGAACGCGACCGCTTTTCGCATCATTTGATGGACCTGATCGGCACCGGCACCAAGGGCCTGGAGCACCGGCTCGCGGTGCGCGATCATTCTCTGCTGTTTTACGCCGGGCTTCTGTCGCTGCGCCCGCGCTCGGCCGCGGCCTTGCAACGCATTCTCTGGGACTATTTCGCGGTCCCGGTGCAGATCGAGCAATTCGTGGGCGCTTGGCATCCCTTGGAAGAGCCGGATCTGTGCCGTTTCGAAGAAGAGTCTCCATCGGAGCAGCTCGGCGCCGGGGCCATCGTGGGCGATGAGATCTGGAATCAGCAATCCGGCGTGCGGATCAAGCTGGGCCCCATGGGGCTGCAACAGTATCTGGACTTCCTGCCTTCCGGGACGGCCCACGCGCCCCTGAAATCGCTGGCCAAGTTCATCGCCCGCGGAGATATAGATTTCGAAGTGCAGCTCATTTTGAAAAAAGACGAAGTGCCGGAGTGCGAACTGGGATTGGGTGATGCGCCCGTGCCGCGTCTGGGCTGGACCTCCTGGGCCAAGACGCAACCGAGGGAGGAAGACGCGGGTGATACAATTTTCTCCATCTGAGGACTTATGAACGTCAATTTGAAAAGCCTGATCGGCAAGCTGAACGACACTACACGGGGAACTCTGGAGGGCGCAGCGGGATTGTGCCTGGCGCGAACCCACTACGACATCGAGATCGAACATTTTCTGGCGAAATTGTTGGATGCGCCGGGCAGCGACACAGCCAAGATCCTGCATCAGTTCAGCGTCGATACCGGACGCTTGGAAAAGGATCTGGGCCGCAGCCTGGACCGGCTGAAGAGCGGCAACGCGCGCACGCCGGCGTTCAGTCCGACGGTGCTCAAGATGCTGACCGAGGCCTGGACCCTGGGCTCCATCGACTACGGCGCTTCCCACATCCGCAGCGGCCACGTGATTCTCGCGATGCTCGCCAATGAGGAGCTGCGCCGCATCGCGCGTGAAATCAGCCGTGAGTTCGAAAAGATCGACCCGGCGCTGCTCAAGAAAGATTTGAACGCCATCACCACCGGTTCGGACGAGGATGTGGAGGCAGCCACGGAGCCCGAGAGCGGCGGCGAAGGCGCGGCTCCTACGGCGCGGCCCGGCGGAAAAACTCCGAATCTGGATCAGTTCACGGTGAATTTGACGGAAAACGCCAAGAAGGGCAAGATCGATCCGGTGCTGGGACGCGATTTTGAAATCCGCCAGGTGATCGATATTCTGATGCGGCGGCGGCAGAACAACCCCATCCTGACCGGCGAGGCGGGCGTCGGCAAGACGGCCGTGGTGGAAGGTTTCGCGTTGCGCATCGCCAACGGCGACGTGCCGCCGCCCTTGCAAAACGTGGTCCTGCGGACGCTCGACCTGGCGCTGCTGCAAGCCGGCGCAGGAATCAAGGGCGAGTTTGAGAACCGCCTGAAGGGGCTCATCGAAGAGGTCAAGTCTTCGCCGATACCCATCATCTTGTTCATCGACGAGGCGCACACGATGATCGGCGCGGGCGGCCAGGCGGGACAGGGCGACGCCGCCAATCTTCTGAAGCCCGCTCTGGCGCGCGGAGAACTGCGGACCATCGCGGCCACCACTTGGAGCGAGTACAAGAAATACTTCGAAAAAGACCCGGCCCTGGCGCGCCGCTTCCAGGTGGTGAAGGTCGAGGAGCCGGACGAGCTGACCTGCATGGTGATGATGCGCGGCATCGTGAAGCCGCTTGAGAAACATCATCAGGTGCGGATTCTCAGCGAAGGCGTCGCCTCGGCCGTGCGCCTCTCGAACCGTTACCTGGCGGGACGGCAACTGCCCGATAAGGCCGTGAGCGTGCTCGACACGGCGTGCGCGCGGCTGGCGCTGAGCCAGAATTCAGTTCCCGCCGCGATTGAGGATGCGCAGCGGGAAATCGACGATTTGACGGTGCAGACGCGGGTGCTCGAACGCGAGTCGGCCGTGGGTGTCGATCACGCCGAGCGCCTGGAAGCGATCGCCAAGCAGAAGGCCGCCTGCGACGAGCGGCTGAAAGCGTTGCAAGAGCGCTTCAACAAGGAACGCGACTTGGTGATGAAGATCCGCGAGATGCGGGGCAAGCTGGAAGGAGATCCGATTCCGCAACCCGTGGCTGCCGGGGCGTCGGCGCAAGTCGAGGCGGCGGTTGAGTCCCTGGCCAGCGCGGCCGCGGCGGGGAACGGTTCGAGCGGCGCGGCTTCAGCGACGGCCGCGGAGCGTGAGACGCTGCGCAAGGAAATGGACGCGTTGAACGCCGAGTTGGCCGAGCTGCAGGGCGAGTCGCCGCTGATCCGCGTGTGCGTGGATGGGCACGTGATCGGCGAAGTGATCTCGGGTTGGACCGGGATTCCAGTCGGCAAGATGCTGAAGGACGAAATCGCCAATGTGCTGTCGCTCGAGGATCACCTGCAGGCCCGCGTGATCGGACAGAACCATGCGCTGGGGCAGATCGCCGAGCGCATCCGCACTTCTAAGGCCAGCTTGGAAGATCCCAACAAACCGATCGGCGTGTTCCTGCTGGTGGGACCCAGCGGCGTGGGCAAGACCGAGACGGCCTTGACGCTGGCCGACCTGATGTACGGCGGCGAGCGCAATATGGTCACCATCAACATGAGCGAATTTCAGGAAGCCCACACGGTGTCGACGCTCAAGGGTTCGCCCCCCGGATACGTCGGTTACGGCGAAGGCGGCGTGCTCACCGAGGCGGTGCGGCGCCGGCCGTATTCAGTGGTACTGCTGGACGAAGTCGAAAAGGCGCATCCGGATGTGCTGGAGCTGTTCTTCCAGGTGTTCGACAAAGGCATGATGGAAGACGGAGAGGGCCGCGAGATCAATTTCAAGAACACCATCATCATTCTGACCTCCAACGCCGGCACCGACACCTTGATGAAGCTGACCGCCGATCCGGAGACCATGCCGAGCTCCGAGGGTCTGGTCAAGGCCCTGAAGCCCGAGCTCGACAAGGTGTTCAAACCCGCATTTCTAGGGCGTCTGGTGATCATTCCGTATTTCCCGATTCGCGACGAAGCGATGAAGAGCATCATCCATCTGAAGCTGGGGAAGATTCAGCGAAGGCTGTACGAGAATCACCGGGTTACATTGGTCTATGATCAAGCGATGATCGAGGAAGTGGCCCGGCGGTGCACGGAAGTGGAAAGCGGCGCCCGCAATGTCGACAATATTCTGACCAACACCCTGCTGCCCCAGATTTCGCGGCAGTTGTTGTCGGCCATGGCGGAAGGCCGGAAGGTTTCCACGATCCAAGTGAGCGTTGGACCCGATTCCGCCTTCGTTTACGCGTAAATAGTCAGCGCACAGGCAGCAGGCCGTTGTGCGCGTTGAAAAGAAGAGGAGCGCACAGGCGTAAGTCCGTTGTGCGCGTTGAAAAGAAGAAGAGCGCACAGGTGTAAGTCCGTTGTGCGCGCAGAGGAAGAAAGGGACGGGAATCTAAGGACACCCGCATGGCATCATACTTAGAAGCCAACCGGTTTCTGTATCTGGACACTCCGTTAGGTCCGGACCAGCTGCTGTTCGCCAACTTTCGCGGACAGGAGGGCCTCAGCCAATTGTTCTCGTTCCAGTTGGAGATGGCCGCCGAAAACGCGACCAACATCGATTTCTCCGCGCTGGTCGGGCAGAAGGTCGGCTTTGGAATCCAGGGCGTGGAAACGCGGCAAGCGGCCCGGCACTTCGCGGGCATCGTCATTGAAATGTCCGAGGGCGCGCGCGACCGGACGTTCACCCAATATCAAATGACCGTCGCGCCGGAGGTGTGGAAGCTCACCCGCAAGTTCCAGAGCCGGCTGTTCCAGCACATTACCGTGCCGGACATTTTGAAGAAGGTGTTCACGGGCTTCGATGTATCCTATGAAATCCAGGGCAACTGGGACCAGCGCGAATACTGCACGCAGTACCAGGAGAGCGATTTCGATTTTGCCGCCCGGCTGATGGAAGAAGAAGGAATTTACTACTTCTTCAAGTTCTCGCGCGGGTCGCACACCATGGTGCTGGCCAATACACCGCAGTCGCATCCGGACATTCCGGATACGCCGCAATTGATTTTCGAAAGCGTGAAGGGCGGCAAGCGGGACGAAGAGCGCGTCTTTCTGTGGCAAAAAGCCCAATACTGGGGCTCGGGGAAGTACACGCTGTGGGATCATCACTTCGAGTTGCCGCACCGCAAACTCGACGCCGATCAGACCGTGCTCGATAGCGTCAGCGCGGGCAAGGTCACGCACAAGCTCAAGATCGCGGGCAACGACAGCCTGGAGGTTTACGAGAACCCCGGACGCTACGCCCAGCGCTACGACGGCATCGATAAATCCGGGGGGGAGAAGCCCGCGGATCTGCAGAAGATTTTCGCCGACAACAAGCGCACCGTGGGCATCCGCATGGAGCAAACCGAAACGCCCATGATGTTGATCCAGGGCGCGGCCAGTTGCCGCCAGATCACCTCGGGACACAAGTTCACCTTGCAGCGGCATTTCGACGCCGACGGGCAGTACGTCCTGGTCGGCGTTTCGCACGAGGGCAGCGAAGGTTCCTTCCGCACCGGAACGGGCACGCCGGAGGGAGGCACGCACTACGGCAACACGTTCACCTGCATTCCCTACTCGCTGCCGTTCCGTCCTCCGCGTGTGACGCGCCGGCCGCTGATCGCTGGTCCGCAGAGCGCGGTGGTGGTGGGGCCTCCCGGCGAGGAAATCTTCCCCGACAAGTACGGCCGCGTGAAGGTTCAGTTTCACTGGGACAGGGAAGGCCAGAACGACCTGGATTCCTCCTGCTGGCTCCGCGTGGGAACCATGTGGGGCGGGCAGAACTGGGGCGCCATCCATATTCCGCGCATCGGGCAGGAAGTCATCGTGCTGTTCCTCGAAGGCGATCCGGACCGGCCCATCATCGTGGGCGGCGTGTACAACCCGGATCAGATGCCGCCCTACAAGCTGCCGGATCACAAGACCGTCAGCACCACCAAGAGCCGCAGCAGCAAGAACGGCGCTCCCACCAATTTCAACGAGCTGCGTTTCGAGGATCTGAAGGGCAAGGAGCAGGTGTTCTTCCACGCCGAGCGCGACAAGGACGAACGCGTCAAGCAGGAATCGCGCGAGTATGTCGGCGGCAACCGCCACATGATCGTGAAGCAAAATCACAAGGAACATGTCGACCTGGACCGCCATACCGATATCGGGCAGAAGCTGGTGGTGCACGTCGGCAACGACAACGACGAAGCGATCGACGGCAACTTGCAGGTAAAGGTCGCGCAGGATCACCAGCATTTGACTGGGGGCCGGTACGCGTACGGAGCTGGAACCGAAATCCATTTGCAAGCGGGCGCGAAAGTGGTGATCGAAGCGGGCGCCGAGCTGACGCTCAAGGGGCCGGGAGGATTCATCGATATCAGTGCCATGGGCGTGGTGATTCAAGGCATTTTGGTTTTGATCAACAGCGGCGGCGCGGCCGGCATGGGCACCCCGTCGAATCCCAACGTGCCGACGCCCGACAAGCCGGACACTGCCGACGACGGTACGAAGTTCGACAAGATGTGACCAGCTGTAACGGGGAGCCGCGCGAGAGCCAAGAGCGCAGGTCGGAGAGGGCATGATCGTTGTTCTGGAAGCGGTCTCCGGTCCCATCACCGGGAGACGCATCGAAGTGCGCGCGGGGTCGATCCTGCGCTTCGGCCGCACCACGCGTTCCGATTACGCGATTGGCGAGGACTCTTACCTGTCCAGCCTTCACTTCGCGGTGGAGTGCGATGGCGTCCAGGCCCGTGTGCGCGACATGGGATCGAGCAACGGGACCTTCGTCAACGGCAGCCGCATCACGGAGCAGTTGGTGCAGGAAGGCGATTCGCTGGCCGCCGGAGAATCGACCTTTACGATCCATTTGGATGCCTCCACTCCAGCCGAGGTTTCGGCGGACGCTGGGCGCGGCAACACGGCGACCACGCCCATGTTCACTGGTCCACAGGGAGGTCCCCAGGGCCCCGGCGTGCAGACCGCCACAGTGTCTTTGCCCGGGGGTTCCGGGGCGGCGGCGTGGCCCGGATATTCGCGTGGGCAATCGATCCTGTTGCGCGCGCTGTATCCATCGCTGCCAGGGCCGTCGCCATCGGTCCCAGGGGCTTTGCCGGCCGGCGCGGGCACCGTGTACGCGGTGCTCGATGCGGTGCGGGACTCCCGCATCCAGGCCTTCCTGGATGCTTCGGGCGAACGCTATCTGGCGCTGGATCCGTCGGCGCGAGTGCAAGTTTATGTGGTGGCGCCTACACCGCAGGGCCGCCTGCTGGACGTGCTGATCAAAGACGGCTGGGGCCACGGCTGGGGCTTCTTCTGCGTGTCCTCTTTCGCCATGGAGGAAATCTGCACGCACCTGCGAAACTACATGACGCTGTACACCGGCGCCGGACGCCCGCTGACGTTCCGGTTCTGGGACCCGCGCGTGTTGCGAGTGCTTGCGCCGGCGCTGCCGCCGGAGGAAGCCGCGGATTTCTTTGGTCCCCTGGCGCGCATCCTGGTGGAAGGAGAAAAACCGGAGGTGGCGTTGGAACTGGCGCTGACTCCCCGCGGGCCGCGCCAGCAGACGCTCATGCTGGTGTAGAGAGGATGCTGGTGTAGGGAGCCTAGAGAGTAGCTGCTGATGCCCGCTCCGCAGGCTGCCTTGCCGGCGCGAGCGCGATCAAGGCGACGCCGATGACCACGAGAAGAGCCACACCTACCAGTTCTCCACGTGAAATCATATTACGAAATGCCTGCACTCCCATAAGAGCGGCGTGAGCAAAGCTGGACCAGGCTGTGAAGGCGATCAATCTGCGACTCGCCGATGGATTGCGGACTGCCAGCAGCAAGAAAATGCCGAGTGTGACATAAACGCTAAACATCATCGACAACGGAGGGTCTTGCCGCACAAACAACACCAGGGGATAAACTAAAGCCGAAAAGAGCAATCCCACCACCGCCAACACAACCTTCAGCGCCCGGTCTCGATTCATGTAGGCCCTCCCGAATGCCGCTCAACCCTGCTCGTTTTCCGATTTCGAGGCAAGCTGAGACTGCCTCGTCGCTCACACTGATTCCTTCGTCACCGTTCACCAGTTCGATGGAAAGTATAACTCCGTGCGCAAGTCGGTAGTGGGTCGGTTTGAAAGTGGATACAATGCACTTCAACGGGTTGGCGACTACACGCTAAGTGGATTGTTCGGGTTCCTCGGCCATCTGCCCGGCAACCGCACATTCCGGTAAGGGGACTCATGGGGAACTACAGAGCGCTAACACCGCACTCCACACGGCGAGAGGTACCCCAGCAAGCAAAATAGACCACAACCAAAGTTCGTAATGTGGCAGGAATGAGTCGCCCTTGAATGCGAACCTCAGGCCAAGTGACCCTATAACTACGATCAGTCCCCAGTTCTTCCAAGAGCGCTCCGTTTTTGGCATGGTCTCTTTGATCCAGAACACCAGGGCCACGAGCGGAAGAACCGTGAGAGTGATGGCTGCGATCGCTACCCACGGAAACACGGAGCGGTTGGCCCATGCGAAGATACAGCCCTCGTCGATCGGCAACGAAGGCCGCCAGTACAAACGTGCCCCGCACATCTTTGCGAGCGACGCCAGCGCAGCAGAGGAGGCCACGGGAAGCCAGAGTCCGAGGACTCCTGTCCGGAAAACGGTGGAAAGCGGTGGTCGCAAACGCCCAAGTCGCAGTGCAAAGATAGCGGCAGGCGCCGTCGCCAAGAGAACACCCTTAAAGACCTTCACATTGTCGGCAAGCCCATTTTCACGGGTCATGTGCTCGTTGCGCGTCCAAAATCCGGCGGACGTAGCGAACAGAGCGGCCACAAGGAACATCAAGCCGAGGGTCCCGAGTACGCCGGGAACGATCCATCCGAGTTGGTCCTCAAGCCGAACCAGGAGGACTGCAAATAGCCCGAAAGCAAATCCAGCGATTGTGATCCATACCGTCTGGTTGGGGTGCCCCCACCCCCACAAAAGCAATCCGCCCTCAGCACGGGCAAAGTTAACGAACGACGCGAAGGCCCCGACGCAATACCAAGCAACTACGGCACGCAGGACATAGACGATTGAGCCGTTTGTACGCCCGAATAGCCGCGGAACGACTGCGGCTGGCACGACATGACAGAGAAACAGGGCGACTGTGGCGGCCCCAAGGACTGCACCCATGAATTGGAATGGACCATCAGACGGCCAAGCGCCCCGGGTCGAGAACCCCCAGGTCGCCAAAGTGTAGGAAAGAGCGGCTTCCCAAACGACGGCTCGAACTAGCTGTTCTCTAGCGTGGTCCATGGTTTGCCCACATTGCTCGAACGCCCAAATTGCACATCAAATCAGTTAGACACCAAGGAATCAAGGGTGTTCCACGTGCGTTGAGACACTCGGCAGTTGGCCGGAGTGCGCTCAAGTTGACGTATCACGCCCTTCGCATTCAATAACTGCAGTGTTTCGTCCTCCGATTCACGTGCATTCAAGTCCATTAACGGCTAAAAGAAGCCTTAATACCCCGTTATGGCCAAACGCCTCCCCCATTCCCCACGATTCCAACAATCTTTCTCCTTCCATTCCAACAACTTCCCCCCTCCACCCCCCGGATTCGCCCCCCGCCTCGTGGTACAAGTTTGGCTGAGAAAGGAACTCACATGTCCACTCCAGCCCAAGCCGCAGCCTCCCGCGCCAACGGCGCACAATCCCACGGACCGGTCACCCCGGAAGGCAAGACCCAGTCCGCCCAGAACGCCCTCCGTCACGGCCTCCGCTCCACCGCCGTACTGATACCCGGCGAGGACCCCGAAGAATTCGACCGCCACTGCGCCGCCTACCTCCAGCGCTTCAAGCCCGCCGACCAGCCCGAGCGCGATCTGGTGGAAGCCATAGCCGCCGCCCGCTGGCGTCTCAAGCGCTTGCTGGAACTCGAAGCCCGCCTCCTGCAAGAGGAGGATCTCGGACGGCCCTATCCGTGGTGGCCCGCTATGAAGGCCAAATCAACCGCACCCATGATCGAGCCTTGAAACAATTGGAAGACCTTCAAAACAATCGGCCCCAAGAGATCCAATCCGCCCCGGCCGCCTCTTTCAAGAAACGCGAACCAAACGAACCCGGGCTCGGCGATTTTCAAGCTCTTCTGACTTCCCTGACCGCCCCTCCCCGAGCGAGCGCCCCCGCGAAACGGCCTCCAATAGCGCCGCCCAGCACCGAACCGCGACTTTGAAGGAGCGGCGCAAATCGAAGCGGTAGTGGCACAGGCTTCAGAGGTTGTTGAAAAGGCGCTTACGTTCAATCTGTGTCCCATCCCTGTCCATCCGTGGCTAGACTCTTTTCTTGGGTTTTTTCAGCGGCATCTTCAGCCTGTGAAAGCACAGGCTCGAGCCGATGACGGGCCACGCCCCGAGAGGGTGCCGCCCGCCGTGCCCCACTTTGGCCCCGCGGTGCGCGTAGAATGGTTCACGAATGACTCGTTTGCAGCCGGTGATCTGGAAGAAGGGCACGTTGATGAGCCCGCAGCATCTCCAGACCCAGGATCGCTTTCTCGAAAACACGCTCCGCTTCCATCTGGACGCCCTCTCCTATGCCCCGTGGGGTTTCCGCCGGCTGCAACTGGATCAAGAGGCGCTGGCCAACGGCTACGTTGCGATCACCGAAGCGCAAGGCATTTTCCCCGACGGCCTGCTGTTCGACATCCCCGACGCCGATCTCGCCCCGGCTCCCAAGCCGCTGGCCGAATGCTTCGACCTGGACCAGAACATGCTGGAGGCGTATCTGGCGATCCCGCATTATCGCGACCGGGGTTTGAATGTCGCCATGCAGGACGCCAAAGGCGACCCGCGCTATGTGGCCGAGGTCGTAACGCGGCGCGACGATAACACCGGCCTCACCGAGCGGCCCATCCAGGTGGCGCGCAAGAATTTCCGCATCTTGGTCCAAGGCGATTCGCAGCAGCACTTCTCGGTGTTGCGCTTGGGCCGCGTCGTGCGCACCGACGCCGGCGTTTATCAGTACGACCCGCGGCTGGTGCCGCCGTTAATCGACCTGTCGGCCAGCGAGTTCCTGGTGTCCATCCTGCGCCGCCTGGTGGAGATTTTGGCGGCGAAGAGCACGCAACTGGCCGGCACACGCCGCCAGAAGAATTTGAGTTTGGCCGATTTCGGAAGCGCCGATATCGCCAATTTCTGGCTGCTGTACACCATCAACTCGCACTTCCCGCTGATGCAGCATATGTTTGAAACCCGCCACGGCCATCCGGAATCGCTATGGGAGACCATGCTCAGCCTGGCGGGAAGTCTGACGACGTTTTCCTCCACCATTCATCCGCGCGATCTGCCGCTCTACGATCACGAGGCTCTGGCCGAATGTTTCGCGGACCTGGATGAAAAGATCCGCAAGCTTCTGGACACGGTGGTTCCCACCAACTTCATCTCGCTGCCGCTGACGCTGGTGTATCCATCCATCCATGCGGCGTCGCTGGCCGACGACCGGTACATGAAGAACACCCGCATGTACTTGGCCGTGCGCGCCGAAACCAACGAAGCCGATTTGATCTCGAAGGTTCCGTATCTGATCAAGGTGTGTTCGGCGAACCACATCCAGCACCTGGTGCAGCAGGCGCTGCCCGGCGTCCCGCTCACGCACACGCCAAAGCCGCCGACGGCCATTCCGGTGAAGCTGAACTACCAATACTTCAGCGTGAGCCAGAGCGGGGTGGCGTGGGAGGCTGTCGTGCGTTCCCGCAATTTCGCGGCATACGTACCCGGCGATTTTCCTGCGCCCCAACTGGAGCTGTTGATCCTGCTGCCGGAAGCGACGGCGTAGAAGTCAGGAGTCGGAAGACAGCATCAGAAACCCGCCGGAGACCAGCAGCGCGAGCATGTTCGCGAACTCCTGCGGCGGAGTATCGGGCGCGACGGCCGCATCCCTCTTCATCGCTTCCAGCAGCTCGGCACCGGTGCGCGAACCATCGGCGTGCTGCAGCAGATATCCAGCCCAGGCCTGCGCGTTCAGTTCCATGTCGAACGGGTGGCGGATGTCGAAACGATACGACTCTGGAACCCAGCCCTGACTTTCCAGCTTGTGCGTCACCTGCAGCGTGACTCCGTCGCGGGCGCGGGGCCGCGAGGATAGCAGATCGGTCGCGCCGGACCGGGCCAGCGACGTCTCCCAATCCATCAGCCATTGGTGCTCGGCCAGATCCGTGCGCGGTCCCAGTTGACGGCGGACGGTGAACACGGGACGCCGCTCGGCGCGCCGCTGGATCATGAGGAATCCGTACACCAAGCCGCGGACTCCCAACTGCTTGAAGAATTTCTGCCACGCCGGGATGTCCGCGATCTCTCCGCGATACTGCACCACGGCTTGCGGAACATACTCGCTCGGGTTGAGAACGCGCCGGACCACCAGGGCCACGTCGAACTCGCTTTCCGTTTCGCCCAGCCATTCGCGCACCCGTTGTTCCAAAGGCTTCTCGCGGTCCGTGCCCATGGTGAGCGAATAGAAACGGCCACCCGGACGCAGGTATCGCGGCAGGCCCTGAATGACGCGGCGCACGATCTCCTCTCCGTCCTGCCCGCCGCTGTCGAAGATGGCGTGCCGGCGGAACACGGGCAGGTAGGGCGGGTGCACCGCGATGCGGTCGAAGATCAATTCGCCGGCTGGATCGTAAAGATCGCCCTGCGCCGCGGTCATGTTCTCGATGGCGTTCATGCGGCGGTTGAACTCGGCGAAATGAGTGGAGCGCGCCGTCAGATCGTAGGCGTAGGAGTGGCGGGCGCCTCCGCGCGCGGCCGCCAGCGCAGCCACACCGGTTCCAGCGCAGAGGTCCAGGAATGCGTCGCACGGCGTGAACGGTATCAGGCCCAAGAACAATCCGGTGTTCAACACGATGCCGGGATAAACGATGTCCTCCATTTCCTCCATCGGGTGGGAGGATTGCCCTGGCAAAGCGCGCGTGCGGTCCGACGCGATGTACATCCCCAATTCCGGATAGAGGATCGCTGTGCAGACCCATTGCCCCGGATTCGCGGGATTCGGCATCACCAGGCCCAGTTCTTCCAACTCCTTCCAGGGAAGCGCTCCGGCGTCGGCGCGGGACACGGGCCCGCACTCTAACATGAGGCGGATGAGCTTTCCCAACGCGTCGGGAGGATCTTCGTTAATGGGCGGGTCGCCTTCGAGGCGAAAGTCGAAGATCTTTTGAATTCCCACGCGTTGGCACACGCCGGTCTCGGTGTAGCCTGCGGCGTCGAGGGCGTTCCGCAGCGCCGCGAATTGCGCCTCCGAGCCGATCAAAGGAAGTTGGGGTAGCGCCGGTGCCGCCATGGACTCACCTCCAGGACAAGTTCTGTGATACCACAGTGGGGCAGCGCCATGCGCTGCCATAGCCTGCGCGCCCTCTTCAAAAATGCAGCCGCAGATCGGCGAAGGTTTCCACGCGCAGGAACCTCCCGCCCTCCGGTACCTGCACCTCCTGATGCTCCAGCACCCACGTGTGAGCGTGCGGCACCAGTACCGCACCCAACCCGGCCTCCAGCGCCGGGTTGATATCGGACTTGGGCGAGTTGCCGATCATCCAGGTGTCTGCCGGAGCGAAACCCTGCTCGCGGACCAGGCGCGAGTAGGCGTGCGCATCCTTTTCCTTCACGATCCCGGTGTGACCGAAGTGCCGCGCCAGACCGCTGCGATCCACCTTCATGCGTTGCTCGTCGGGATGCCCCTTGGTGAACAGGACCAAGTCATGACGCTGCGCCAGATCGGCCAGCGTGGGCTCGACTCCATTGATCAGTTCGAGAGGCTGTTCCAAAATCCGCGCGGCTAGCGACGTCACGTGCTCCAAATCCTCGTCGCGGATGTCTCGTTCCGCCAGGTGCCGGTAGGCCTGCTGCAGATTGCGGCCGAAGTTGAGCGAGCCGTAACCGTGGATTTTGGCATTCACCAGCTCGATCTCATTCAACACATCCCGCACCTGCGCGGCCGTGAGGCGGGAGTGATCCAGAAAATCGACAAACCGGTCAAACGCCTGCTCGAAATAAATGTTGTTTTCCCAGAGTGTGTCGTCGGCGTCGAAGATCAGGACGCTCATGTTCTTGCCCGCACCACGACTACGTCTGTGCTCATCCGTTTTTTGTCCGCACAACGACTGCGTCTGTGCTCATCCACTTTTGGCCCGCACAACGACTGCGTCTGTGCTCACCCACTTTTGGCCCGCACAACGACTGCGTCTGTGCTCATCCGAACCCGCCCGGCGGTTTCCCGTGCCCGTTGCGGGGAGCTGCATCCTTGACCCGTTGAGAATGCCGCTCGCGGGCCAGGTGGGAAGGGAAGAACTCCGCCAGCCGCCGGATGCGATCGGCTTCGCTTCGCGACACCAGAAGGAGCTGGCGGAACGTCAGGTCGTTCACGGCCTGCGCCAGGCGAAAACTGAGTTGTGGATCGGAAGCGCCGGCCGGCTCGAGTAGATCGTTGGACGCGAGTTTCTGAAACTCGTTGAAGCCTTCGATGGCGCTCGCGCGGAGGGCGGGTTCGCTGGGAGTGTCCGGCTCGTCGTCGAAGAATTCCACTTGACCGCGCAAAAAACTGCGATCGTCGTTGAGCCGTTCGATTTCAAAGCGGCGGCGGCCGCGGGTGAGAATATCCAGGCGGCCGTCGGGATACTTGCGCAGAACCGTGTCCACGGTGGCGGTGCACCCGATGGAGACGATCCCTTTTTCGTTGGCCATCACCACGCCAAACTCCTCGTGCTCCTGGAGGACTTCCTGGATCATCTCCTTGTAGCGTTCCTCGAAAATATGCAGCGGCAACTGCGCGCCGGGAAACAGCACGACTTGGAGCGGGAACAGCGGCAGCAAACCGTCTTGCATGTTACTATTATTGCTTTCGCGCGGGGCCCTTGCCTCGCGGGTTTGCGCGGGATTGCTTCGATGCTACTAAAACTCAAGCGCACACCGGGGATTTACTTGGTGGGCTTCATGGGGTGTGGAAAGTCCACCGTAGGCCGCGCGCTAGCGGGCGAACTGGGATGGAGTTTCTTCGACCTGGATGATGAAATCGAGCGCCGCGAGGGCTTGCCGATCGCCGAGATTTTTGAGATGCGGGGCGAAGCCGCGTTCCGGGAGGCGGAGACCGCAGCCCTGCGCGAACGCGTCAAAGCCGTGGAGAAGGGCCGGCCACAGGTGATCTCACTGGGAGGCGGCACGTTTCTAACTCCGGAGAACTTCGATTTGATTTCCAACCACGGCGTCACGGTGTGGCTGGATGTTCCGCTGGAGGTGATCCAGCGGCGCATCGAGGGTTTCAACCACCGGCCCTTGGCGCGCAATCCGGAACGGCTCCGGGAATTGTTCGAGGCGCGCCGCACCGGTTATGCGCGCGCGGAGTTCCACCTCGAAATCACCAGCGACGACGTGGTTGCCAACGTCGGCAAAATCATGGAACTGCCGCTGTTTTGACTCGAGCGCTGTTGTGAGCAAAGCGACGCACCAGCACGCTCTCGCCATCTTTCGTGCGGCGCTCGACGCCGCGGACCCCGAACAAGCTGTCGCGCATCATCTGCACTTCGACGGACGAACATTGCGCGCGGGAAGCCACCGCTATGCGCTTTCCGCGTTCGATCGGGTCCAGGTGATTGGCGCCGGCAAGGCCAGCGCGCGAATGGCTCGCGCGGTCGAACGGATTCTGGGAGCACGGCTGGCCGGGGGGCTGATCAATGTTCCCGATGGAACCGGCGCCAAGCTGCGGCGCGTTCGCCTGAATTCCTGCGGGCATCCCGTGCCGGACCAACGAGGCATGGATGGGGCGCAGCGGATCCTCGAGATCGCGCGCCAGGCCGGTCCACGCGACCTGCTGATTTGCGTCATCTCAGGTGGCGCATCGGCCCTGCTGCCGCTTCCCGCTCCGCCGATGACGCTCGCGCAGAAGCAAGACGTAACCCGGGCGCTCCTCGTGGCGGGCGCCAACATCCACGAACTGAACGCGGTCCGTAAACATTTGAGTTTGATCAAGGGCGGACAACTGGCGTGCGCCGCGCATCCGGCCGCGATGCTGACGCTGATTCTCTCCGACGTAATCGGCGACGACCTGGACGTGATTGGCTCGGGTCCAACAGTGCCGGACCGCACAACCTCGGAAGAGGCGCTGACGGTCGTGAAGAAATACGCGGTTCCGGTTGCGCCCGAGTGGTTGCACGAAACGCCGAAGCCTGGCGACGCGGCCTTCGCACGAGTCCAGAATTTGATTGTGGGCAGCAACCGGCTGGCGATCGACGGCGCCGCGCGGAAGGCGCGCGAGCTGGGCTACCACACCTTGGTGCTGTCGTCATCGATTGAAGGCGAGACTCGCGAGATCGGGTTGATGCATGCCGCCATTGCGAAGGAAATTGTCGAGCGCAACCGTCCCGTGCGGCGTCCGGCGTGCGTGCTCTCTGGAGGCGAAACCACGGTGACGGTTCGAGGGCGGGGATTGGGCGGGCGCAATCAGGAGTTCGTGCTGGCCGCGGCGCTCGCGCTCGAAGGCGTTGACGGTGTGACGGTGTTCAGCGCAGGCACCGATGGCATCGACGGGCCGACGCCGGCTGCGGGAGCGATCGCCGACGGAAACATCGTCCAGCAGGCACGGTCACGAGGTGTTGACGCGCGTGCGTATCTGGACGACAACGACTCCTATCGCTTCTTTGAGCGAATGAAGGGATTGGTGCGGACGGGACCCACCGGCACCAACGTGATGGACATCCGCCTGCTCTTGGTCACCTCTGACTCAGTCCTCCGTCGACGGCGATGACCTGCCCGGTGACGAAGTCGGACGCTTTCAGGAAGTAGACCACCGCATCGGCGATTTCCTCGGGCGTACCGCCGCGGCCCGCGGGCGTGCGTGCGATCATCCGTGCCGTGCGCTCATCGGGCGGGTCGAGCAGAATCACACCGGGCGCGACCGAATTCACCGTGATCTTGGGAGCGAAGGCTTGCGCGAGGGCTCGGGTCAGCATGATGACACCGGCTTTGGAAGCACAGTAGTGCGCGTGTTCCGGCCAGGCACGCAGCCCGCCTAGCGAACTGATGTTGACGATGCGGCCCCCCTCGCCCGCGATCATGCGGCGCGCGGCCTGCTGGCAGCAGAAGAAAGTGGCCTTCAGATTCACCGAATGGATGAAGTCCCAATCGGCTTCCGTGATGGCGAGCGGATCGAAGCGGGTAAAACGCGCGGCATTGTTGACCAGGCCGTCAATGTGCCCGAAATGCGCTTCGACTTCAGAGAATAACCGCTCGATCTCGCCCACGCGTTCCAGATTGGCGCGAAACAGCGGCGCACCGCCGCACTCCTTGGACGTAGCGCGGGCTTCGTCTTCCGATCCATGAAAGTGGATCGCGACGCGGGCTCCCTCGCTGGCCAGCCGGATGGCGATACTGCGGCCGATGCGCTTAGCTGCCCCGGTCACTAGAATTACGCGGTCTTTCAGATCCCATTGGAGTGCAGGCATGTTCTATATCGTGGGGTCGCCGTGAACCTCGACCTCTTCGGGTGCGACGCCCGCAAGCGCCGGCTCGGGAAGGCGGCCGGTCCAGTTGGCCCAGCCCCAAAATAGCGCAGTACACGAACTGGCGGCTCCGCTCCACGCGCCGATCACCCGCGGGCTGACGTGATCGGAGGCCACGCCGGCAATCGCCATCGAGATGAGCATCGTGCTCCAGGTCCAGGTCTCGATGGTGGAAAACACTCGGCCGCGGAAATCGTTGGACACATGCCGTAGAAGCTGGGCTGTGTTCAGCACGCTGCTGACGGCGACTGCGCCGCGCGACATTCCGATGAACAAGCAGGCCATAGCAAAGCTCGGGGCCTGGCTGAACAACACGTAAGAGAGGCCGTGGATCACGTAGCTGATCGAGATTACGCGCTTGTACGTTTCAAAGCGGATCCACCGGCCGATCGCATTCGCCAGCAGCGCACCGCAGATCAGGCCGATGCCCGCGCAGCCCCAGATGATGCCAATGCCATCGGGTCCACGATGAAACACTTGCTCGCCGAAGAGACTGAACAGAATCTGCGCCGCGCCGCCGCCGGTGGCCCATCCCACAGCCACGAGTCCGATGCCGAGGATCAACGGCGACGCGCGCATGTAGCGCAGGCCTTCGACGTAGTCGTGCCAGGGGCGAACCACTTGGCCTTCGTTGAGGCTGGCCCGTTCGGAACGGAAACCTCGCTCCACGTCGGACCGGTCTCCGGCCGGGCGGAGCCGCGAGATGCAGGCGGCGGAAAACACAAACGAGGCCGCGTTAAACAAGAACGCGATCTTGTATCCGAAGGAGCCGACCGACGCGCCGCCCAGAAATGAGCCGATGGTTACGGTGGTCCACTGCGTCAACTGCGTGAGCGAGTTGGCTGTGTGCAATTCGTCTTGCGTGGCGATCGACGGCAGAATGGAAGCGCGCCCGGCGGTAAAGAACGGAGAGGCGAACATCAGCAGTCCGCTCAACACGTACAACAACCAAGTACGCCCCGCCGGGATGCCCAGCAGAAAGGTTATGGCGATCACGGCGCGAACCAGATCGCTCGTGATCATGATGCGCTTGCGATCCCAGCGGTCCAGCAAGACACCGGCGATAGGCCCAGCGAACATCGCGGGAATCGCGCGTGCGATCAGAATCCCCGCGACTACCAGTCCTGAGCCGGTGTTAGCCAAGGCGAGGCTGAAGACGGCGATATTGTTGAAATGATCGCCGACCTCACTGACCACCTGGCCGCTCCAGGTGAAGCAGTAATTACGGTTGCGCCGCAACAGCGCCGCGAAGTCGTTCAAGCGAGGATCTCCTGGCGCACGGTGACGCTTGCGAGATAGTCGTGATCGATGGCATGACCGAAGCCCGGACCGGACGGCGCGGCGATGGTGCCGGCGCTCGATACTTCCACCTCAGGCACGATGATGTCGCGCGTCCAATAGCGCTTGCTGGCGGAGACGTCGCCGGGCAGGGTGAAGTTTGGAAGCGTGGAGAGCGCCACATTGTGCGCGCGTCCGATACCCGATTCGAGCATGCCTCCGCACCACACCGGGATCTTGTGTTCAGCGCACACATCGTGGATGCGCAACGCTTCGGCGAAGCCACCCACGCGGCCCAGCTTGATGTTGATGATGCGGCCGGCGTCCAGCGCAATGGCCTGCTCGGCGTGATGCGCGTTGCGTATGCATTCGTCCAGGCACAACGGAGTTTGAAGCTGGGCTTGTAGGATCGCGTGGTCGACGATGTCGTCGTGAGCCAGCGGCTGCTCGATCATCATGAGTCCGAAGTCGTCCAGTTGCAGCAAGTGGTCCGAATCGGCCAACGTATAAGCGGAGTTAGCATCGGCCATCAGTTGCGCGCTGGCGAACGCTCGCCGGACTTGCCGCACGACGTCTACGTCCCAGCCCGGCTTGATCTTGATCTTGATGCGCCGGTATCCGGCCCGCAATTCTTTCTCGATCAATCGGAGCAATTGCGGGATCGAATCCTGTATACCAATGGAGACGCCACAAGGTATCTGGAGCAATGCTCCGCCGCCGATTAACTTCCAGAGCGGCACGTTCTGCTGACGCGCTTCCAGATCCCAGAACGCCGCCTCGACGCCGCCGCGCGCCATCTGATGACCGCGAATATGCGCCGTTCGCGCGCCCACCTCCGAGGCTGAGGCGAACTCGACGTTCAACACCCGTGGCGCGACGTAATCGCGTGCGATCAGCCAGGCGGCATCGGTCCACTCTTCGTTGTAGTAAGGATGCTCACCGCAGGTGATTTCTCCCCACCCGGAAAGCCCGTCCGCGACCACCTCCACCAGCACGATCTTGCGGGCGTGCGTGCGGCTGAAGCTGGTCTCGAAGAAATGCACCAGCGGCATTTCGATCTGGCGCAGGATAATTCGTTCTACTCGGATGGCCATGGTCCAAACACGTAGACGCCCGCCTCGGAAGTGCGTTCAAAACCGGTGGCGGCCCAACCTTTAGAAAGCATCTCCTGAAATTCGCGGCTCACTCGAGACTGAATCTCCCTGGCGCGGTTCGGATCTCGTTGCTTGATTTCGTCGATGTCGGCGGGGACGGAGACTTGGCCCGCGACGGGTACAGGCGGCAGCGGGTGCTGCGTGACGGCGGCCTCGACACGCCGGCTGCGAATCCACCATTGCGCGGTGCACCGGTCGGTGGGCAGACCGCCGTGCAGCGGGCTGGTGGTGGATCCGTATTGATTGAGGACATAGCGTGGAACTATCGCCCCCAGCCGTTCGATGTTGAAATGGGCGTTTTTGAGTTCCAAGGGATCGAAGGTCCACTCGATGAGTTTGAAGCCGCGCGCCAACGCATCGTCGCGCTGCGCCAGCTTGAGCGCACGCCCCGCGCCGGCGTTGCGGAACTCCGGCAGCACGCCCAGCATGTGGCTGTGCAAATAGACCTCGCCATCGCGAATGCCGGGAATGGCCAGGCAGAAGCCGATCAGGCAGCCGTTCTTGAAGGCTCCCAGCGCCTGCCCGCCGACCTTCTCGGCCACCACGAACAAGCGCACTGGGAGCAGTTCGAGTTCTTCGAATTGCCACACCGCGCGCTGAAGCTCGACGGCTTGCGCGAACTCGGCGTGGCCGTTAAGCGGGCGGACTTCGAGGTCGCTCACAGGCCCGCACGCTTAGCTTCCTGCCAGAGCGCCTCCATTTCTTCGATGTTGGATTCGCGTGGAGTCTTGCCACGCGCTTCCAGGCCACGCTCGACGTGCTCGAAGCGGCGGCGGAATTTGGCATTGCTCTTGCGCAGCGCTTGTTCCGGGTCCACTTTCAGAAAGCGCGCCATGTTGACGATTACGAAGAGCAGGTCCCCGAGTTCGTCTTCGACGGCCTGCGGGACGGCTTCGGGCGACCCGGTCCGCGCACGTTCGAGTTCGGCCAGTTCTTCATGCAGCTTGGCCACCACCTGTTGAAGATTGTCCCAATCAAAGCCGGCGCCCGCGGCGCGTGAGGAGATCTGGCGCGCCTCGACTAGCGCCGGAAGGTTGCGCGGCACACCCGCGAGCAGGCCCTTGGGACTCGGCTTGGCGCTTGCGAGTTTTTCTTCGGCCTTGATCTCATCCCAGCGGCGGGTCACGTCCTCAGCTGTTTTCGCATCCCCCGAGCCGAATACGTGCGGATGGCGGCGCACCAGCTTGCTGTTGATCGCATGCAGCGAGTCGGCAATGTCGAAGCGCCCTGCCTCCGATGCCATCTGCGCGAAGAAGACGGATTGCAGCAGCAGGTCGCCCAGCTCCTCCGCCAGCCCATCCCAATCGCGCTGGTCGATGGAGTCCATCACTTCGTAGGTCTCTTCGAGCAGGTAGGGCTTGATGGTGTCGAAGTTTTGTTCGCGATCCCAGGGGCAGCCGCCGGGCCCTCGCAGGCGCGCCATGATTTCGACCAGCCGGGCAAAGCCGGCCGCCGCGGGCAGCTTGGGCTCGGAGTCGGGAAGCATCTTCATTGGTGCGCTGCGGACCAGATACGCTGCAGTTTAGCGAACAGTGCTTCCAGATGGTCCAGGCGCAACGCATTGGCGCCGTCGGAAAGCGCACGCTCGGGCGCTTCATGCACTTCGATGAACACGGCGTCGGCTCCGGCCGCCACTGCGGCGCGGGCCAGCGGCTCGATGAATCGCGGCTCGCCTCCGGAGACCGTTCCCGACGCGCCCGGCAACTGCACGCTGTGGGTCGCGTCGAACACCACCGGGTATCCGAGGTCGCGCATGATGATTAACCCACGCATGTCGACCACTAGGTTGTGATAACCGAAAGACGACCCGCGCTCGGTCAAAATGATCCGTGCGTTGCCGCTGGAAGCGACCTTCTCCGTGGCCAGCCGCATGTCGGCGGGCGCGACGAACTGGCCCTTCTTGATATTGACGGCGCGGCCCGTACGGCCAGCTTCAACCAAGAGATCCGTCTGGCGGCACAAAAACGCGGGTATCTGGAGGATGTCGGCCACCTCCGCCACGGGCGCGGCCTGACACGGTTCGTGGATATCGGTGAGCACAGCGATCCCGCGGTCGCGCACGCCTTTCAAAATGCGCAGACCTTCGGCCATGCCGGGACCGCGATAGGACGTGACACTGGAACGATTGGCCTTGTCGAAGGACGCTTTGAAGATGAAGGGCGCGCCCAAACGCTGGGCGATAGCCGCGAGTTCGCAGGCCAGGAAGTTCACGTGCGACTCGCTTTCAATGACGCACGGTCCGGCGATGAGCGCCAAAGACGCAGGTGGGCCGATGTGAACCTGATCCGTGATGCGCACTCGCGACTAGACCTCGATGGCCTTGGATTCGAGCGAAGATTCGAGCGGAGCCTGGCGCGATTCACGCCGCGCCCGGTGCTTGCGGTCGCGGTGCTCCAGCGCGGCGCCGATGAAGGAGCGGAACAACGGATGCGGCTCCAACGGTTTGCTTTTGAATTCGGGATGGAACTGGCAACCCAGGAACCAGGGATGATCGGGAAGCTCGCAGATCTCGACGTACACGCCGTCTGGGGTCTCGCCGGTAAGCCGCAGGCCATGCTGCTTCAGCACGGCTTCATATTCGCGATTGAATTCGTAGCGGTGGCGGTGCCGCTCGCTGATTTCGCGTTGTCCGTACGCCGCGCGAGCGAAACTGTTCTCGGCCAGCAGACACGGATAAGCCCCCAGGCGCATAGTGCCGCCCAGTTCATCGACGCCTTTCAGTTCGCGCAATTTGTAGATTACGCGGTCGGGCGTGGCGGGATCGAACTCCGTGGAATTAGCGCTGGCCAAGCCGCAGACATTGCGTGCGAACTCGATCACCATGGTCTGCATGCCCAGGCAGATACCGAAATACGGCACCTTGAACTCGCGCGCGTAGCGGATGGCGTTGAGCATGCCTTCGACGCCGCGCCGGCCGAAGCCGCCCGGCACCAGGATGCCGTCGAACTCCTCCAGCTCCGTCAAAGCTTCGGGCCACTTCAGGCGGTCGGACTCAATCCAGGTAATGTTGACGCGGGCGTCGTGGGCCATGCCGCCGTGCAGCAGCGCCTCCTTGAGGCTCTTGTAGGAATCCTCGTACTCGACGTACTTGCCCACCAATCCGATTTCGACAGTGCGCGATGGATGTTTCAGCCGTTCCACCATCCCACTCCAGCGTTCTAGGTCGCGTGAACCGGCCACCAGGTCCAGATCCAGCAGGCGCAGGGCAATGCCGTCCAGATTCTGTTCCGCGAATACCAAGGGGCATTCGTACACGCTGGCCACGTCGATCGCGCCGATGACGGCCTTCACGTCCACGTCGCAGAACAGCGCGATTTTCTCCTTGACGTCCTGCGGCACCGGACGCTCCGAGCGGCACAACAGAATATCCGGCTGAATACCGATCGCGCGCAGCTCCTTCACGCTGTGCTGCGTGGGCTTGGTTTTCAGCTCCTGCGCGGCGGCGATCCAGGGGACCAGCGTGACGTGAATGAACAAAGTATTCTCGCGGCCCAGTTCGTGGCGCAACTGGCGGATCGCTTCCAGGAACGGCAGCGATTCGATGTCGCCGACGGTGCCGCCGATTTCCGCGATCACCACGTCCACCGGATTCTGATCGGATGGGCCCGACACGCGCCGCACGGCCGCTTTGATTTCGTTGGTGACGTGGGGAATCACCTGCACGGTTTTGCCGAGGTAGTCGCCGCGGCGCTCGCGCGAAATGATTTGTTCGTAGATGCGGCCGCTAGTCAGGTTGTTGGCTTGGGTGAGCTGGGCGTGGGTGAAACGCTCGTAGTGGCCGAGATCGAGGTCGGTCTCGGCGCCGTCGTCGGTGACAAAAACTTCCCCATGCTGGAACGGACTCATCGTGCCGGGGTCCACGTTGAGATACGGGTCGAACTTCTGCAACGTGACTTTGAGACCGCGGCTTTCGAGAAGACAACCCAAGCTGGCCGCGGCGATCCCCTTGCCCAGGGAGGAAACCACGCCACCGGTTACAAAGATATATTTGGCCATTTTAGTTACAGTTTCACCCCGTAATTGACGTTTTATCGTACAATTCCGATACTTTATGCCAATCGTCCGGCGTATCGACACCCAGCGAGTCGTACGCCGTCTCGACCACTCGAATCCTGTGCCCGTTTTCCAGGGCGCGCAACTGTTCCAATCGCTCGGCACGCTCCAGCGGCCCGACCGGAAGGCCGGAATACTCCAGCAGGAAATCGCGCCGGTAGACGTACAGACCGATGTGCTTGAAATAGGTCGCGCGTTGCGCGGACTCCCGCAAGTAGGGAATCGGCGCGCGGGAAAAATAGATCGCGTTTCCGCTAGCGTCCATCACGACCTTGACCACATTCGGATCGGTGATGTCTTCGGCGCGCTCGATGCGTGTGGCGAGCGTACCCATGGGCGCGTCCTCTGATTCGACCAGGCCCAGAATGGCGGCATCGATTGCGCCGGGATCGATAGGCGGCTCATCGCCCTGGATGTTGACGACGATGTGAGCGTCGGACGCGGAGGCGGCCTCGGCCACGCGGTCGGTTCCGGAAATGTGATCCGTGCGCGTCATCACCACGCGGGCCCGGAAGGAGTTGGCGGCTTCTCGAATGCGCTCGTCGTCGGTGGCGATCACCACGCTGGTAAGGTATCGCGCCATCAGAGCGCGTTCCCACACGTGTTCGAGCATAGTCTTCCCGCCGATAGAGACGAGGGCTTTGCCTGGGAAACGGGAGGATGCGTACCGTGCGGGAATTACCCCAAGAATCCTGTGCGGCACAATCGAATATAGCACGAACTGGGGCGCTTGGGCAGGCCGAGTCTTGTCTCATGCAAGATGAGCCTGAAGCGGGGGTTCGTTTCTCACACAAGATGAGCCTGAAGGGCATGCTGGGGATTGATCATCCGCATGAAGTCCTCAGAGAAGTTGAGCCTGGAG